>Ga0184629_10000163_pt1 | contig 28790 bp, 23 predicted proteins | sample PLM4_32_b1_FD_133158 | JGI IMG/M metagenome (GOLD analysis project Ga0184629, IMG submission 133158) | Groundwater sediment microbial communities from an aquifer in East River, Colorado, USA - PLM4_32_b1 | ecosystem: Environmental > Terrestrial > Soil > Riparian zone | place: USA: East River...
AAAATGAATTTAAACACATAGAAACATAGATTAAAATAGAAAATGAAAGACGCTTTGCTCAAGATAGTTTTCATAGTGCTATGTGTAAAAATATATTTTCTAAAAATAATCGTATTTACATTATTTAATCCTATGTTTCTATGTGTTTATTTAATTAATTTTTATAAAAAATGAGACACATAGACACATAGAAATTTATTATTTAGGCAGAAGTTTAAAAAAATCATTTACAAATGTTTTTTGCCCTTCTTTGAAAATATTATAACAATTGAAATTTATGATTATTCCCTTGGGAGCTTTTAAAAGCTGCATATAGGTCAGAAGCTGAGCTTCAAATATAGAATTCATTTATATTACAGATTTTAATTCAACCACTATGCAATTTTCAATGAATAAATCACATCTGAAATTAGTTGTCAATTCTTTTGTTTTATAAATTATAGGTACATTCATCTCTGTGTGAAAATTTATTTTCCTCAGTGACAGTTCTTCCATCATACATTGATGATATACACTCTCAAGTAATCCTTTACCAATAATTTTATGGACTTCAATGGCTGAACCAATGATTTCATATGTCAATTCATCTAAATATTTTTGAGTAATCATTTGACTTTATTTATGATGTTAATAGTCGTAAGTTATTTAAAAAAAGAAGGGTAATTATGTTTTTTTAGATTAGGCTATGTGAAAGTGAAACGACTATTTAACTCTAAAAAGCACTATAAATTCTATGTTTCTATGTGTTTAAAATTGAATCCTGCAACATCACTTAAAACTCATCTTTCGAACCAACAACCAAATTACAACTGGCGCACCCAATATTGAAGTAATAGCATTGATTGGCAAGGTAATTTCCATTCCCGGCATTTGGGAAACCACATCGCAAATCAACATAATTGCGGCTCCAAAAAGCAAAGTGCTCCAGAATAAAACAGTATGATTACTCGTTTGAAAAACTAATTTGGCGATATGGGGAACTGCCAGTCCAATAAAGGCGATAGGTCCAGCATATGCGGTTATACTTCCTGCCAAAATACTCGTTGCCAATATGATAATAAGTCGGGCTTTATTGAAATTCAATCCCATGCTTTTGGCATAATTTTCTCCCAAGAGCAATGCGTTCAATGGTTTGATGCTTAGTAAACTGAGGAATAATCCCAAAAATACACAAATCGTTAAAATAAGGATAGAAGACCAAGACAAATTACCCAGATTTCCCATAGACCAAAAAGTGAATTTCTGCAATTGTTCCGCCGAACTGAAATAGGTAAGAACGCCCACAACGGAACTAGTAAAACTTCCAAACATAAGTCCAACTATCAAAATGGCCATAGTGTCGCGCAAGCGTTGCGAAACCAATAATACCAATAATAAAACAGAGGTACTGCCTAGAGTCGACGCCAAAACGATTCCGTAAGGTGACAATAAAATACCACTCAAAAAAGAGGGCAATATACTCGCCCCCAATATTACAAAAGCAACACCCAAACTCGCTCCTGAACTGAGTCCCAAAACATAAGGTCCAGCAAGCGGATTTCGAAATAAAGTTTGCATTAATAATCCGCTTATCGATAAGCCCATTCCAACCAAAACTGCTGTAATTGCTTTGGGCAAACGGTAATTGATGATAATGTATTCCCAAGTCGATTTACTGGATTGGCCGCCTGTCAAACTGGTGTAAATTTCTTTGAAAGGTATAGTAATCGACCCCAAACTGATGTTTACAAAAAACAGGACAATGAGCCCTATAAAAAGCAATGAGAATAAGAGTGTATTTCGTTTTTGATTGTTCAATTTGTATTTAATTCAGTTTTTTAGCAAAAGTAAAAGGATAGTTGGGAAGCAATTCAGGATGAAAAATTTTGATGTAATCTTTCAATACTAAATCTGGTCGAGCTGGTGATAATTCATAAAAAACCGTTCCGCCGGTAGCTCCCAATTTTCCCTCAAAAGTATAAATAGTTGCATTGGCAAAAGCATCAAACTGACTGTAATGAGGGTTGGCTTTTTCCAGTTCAGATAATGATTTGAACGAACCTGTTGCAATCCAAAAATTAGCAGTTTTTGCTTTGTCTAATATGTTTTCAAAAGACAATCCAAGACTTCCAGTTCCCTCGAGTCCTTTCCAAAGATAATTGGCTTTGGCATCTTTCATGAATTGGGCAACCCAGCTACTGCCTTTGGCAACAAACCATTGGTCTTGGTACATTGAGCCATACAATACAGTTGAAGATGGTTTTTTGGTGGCAACCAATGCTAAAGCGCTGTTGTACTCTTTTACGATTTTTTCGAATAAAATATCTGCTTCTTTTTCTTTACCGAATAAAGCGCCATACAATTTTAACCACTCCGCTTTTCCAAGAGGAGATTGTTCCATCCAATCGGCTTGGATTAATACTTTTAAACCGCTTTTCTGTAAATTTTCAATAGCAGGATTGTTGTTGTCAATGCCAAAAGTTACAATAAGATTAGGCGATAAATCGATAAGCTGTTCGATGTTGAGTTTTTCGTTTTGCCCAACATTTTTAACCAAACCAGCATCAATTAAGGCTCTCGTTTTTTCGGATGAAATATAATCGGTATGGGGGAAACCAACAAGTGATTTTTCAATACCTAGCATTTCCAGAAAAGGAATATTGGTGGTCGAAGTCACTACAATGGATTGCAATGGAACTTGAATTTGATTGTATTTTTTTAAGCTGTCCGGAACAATTCCATTTTTTTCTTTCAGAATATAAGTGAAATTTTTAACCGCATCTGGCCAAGGGTTTTTTACGGTTACAACAGTATAGCCTTGATGTTTATAAATGGTCAAATTTTTGGCATATTGAATACTGTTTGAAGAGTTGGAATCATTGATAGTGTCTCTTTTTTCATTTTTTTGACATCCAATAAAAGAAAAGAGAATGCTGACTAAAAGAACTTTGTAGAATGAAAATTTCATGTTTTATTTTTTTCAATAAAAGCAAAGGTATATTAATTTATAAATTTCCTGTTTAGTTTTTGAAGTAAAAAATAAGACAAACGTTATCTTTACAAAATGAATATTATAAAAGAGAAATATTGTACTGCTTGTAAAATGCATTTTAATTGTGGAGATACGTTGGAAGGGGAAAAATGTTGGTGCAATAATTTTCCACTCATTTTCAATCCCTTGGATATTGCAGATTGTCTTTGTCCGAGTTGTTTTGCGAAGGCTTGTTCCAATAAAATTGACGAATTTGTAGCTACTATAACGCCTGAAACTGCTGTAGGAAACAAAGCTTCACTATTGCCCGAAACCACAAACATAATTGAAGGAATTGATTATTATTTTGAAGATGGCAACTATGTTTTTAAAGCCTGGTTTCATCTCAAACGGGGATATTGCTGCAAAAGTGATTGCACACATTGTCCTTATTGATTAAAAATTACAGCATAATTTAGTAACAACATAATATGCAGACAATAATGGAAAATTTACCGCCCTTTATTTCAGTAACTTTCGAGATAACCACGATGGTTACTTTGGTGTTTTTTTATTGGACAATTAAAAGTTCGAGTGTTGAAACTACAAGAAAAAAAGCAAATACTATTTTATTTTCTTTGATAATTTGGTTGCTTATTCAAGCGGTTTTGTCATTGAATAATTTTTACAATTTAGATGTAAATTTCTTTCCGCCTAAAATTGCATTGTTTGGTGTTTGGCCTCTAATTCTTACTATTTTGTTATTGTTTGCCACAGCAAAAGGGCGACAATTTATAGATAGCCTGCCTTTGATACATATTACATATCTGAACGTGGTGAGGATTCCGGTTGAGATGGTTTTGTTTTGGTTATTTCTCAACAAAACAATTCCGCAATTAATGACTTTTGAAGGGCGAAACTTTGATATACTAGCAGGAGTTACCGCCCCTTTTATAGCCTATTTTGGGTTTAAGAAAGGAATGTTAAGCAGAAAATTTATTTTAGTTTGGAATTTTATCAGCCTTGGACTTTTATTGAATATTGTAGTAAACGCAATATTGTCAATACCTTCTCCAATACAAAAATTTGGATTTGACCAACCAAATATCGCTGTCTTGAATTTTCCGTTTAGTTGGTTGCCCACTTTTATCGTCCCAATTGTTTTGTTCGGACATTTGGTGTCCATTAGACAACTCTTGAAAAAATAGTTAATTAGTATCGCAATCTTTCGGTACGTGTTTAAAATAAAATAATGATATATTTAATTACAGGTGGTGAACGCTCAGGGAAGAGCAGTTATGCCGAGAATTTAGCCAAAGAATTATCCGAAAAACCAATGTATGTGGCTACCGCCAGAAAATGGGATGAAGATTTCCAAAAACGTATTGACCGTCATCAAAAAGACCGTGATGAACGTTGGGTTAACATAGAAAAGGAAAAGCATTTGAGTGAAATTGATTTCTCAGGAAAAGTAGCTATTGTTGATTGTGTTACACTTTGGTTGACCAATTTTTTTGTGGATACCAAGAATGATGTTACTTTAAGTTTAGAACAAGCCAAAGCCGAATTGGATGCCATCGCTCAACAAGAAAATGCAACAATCATAATTGTTACCAATGAAATAGGAATGGGAGTTCACGCGGATACTCATATCGGCAGGAAATTCACGGAACTTCAAGGTTGGATGAACCAATACATAGCCAAAAAAGCAGAAAACGTTGTGTTAATGGTTTCTGGAATTCCCGTAAAAATAAAAGGATAGATTTTATAAAAATAAGTTTCTAAATTTGGGCGTTCCCACAAGGGTCGGGCTGTACGCTATATCTATTGTGGCGAACCCCGCCACAATAGGATGTCGCTTCCATCCCTAACGCAAACACAGAATACAACAATGAATTTAGATGAAATTATAAAATCCCGTCGGGATACGCGTCATTTTACAAATGATCAAATACCGGACGGGGTGATTCAAAAAGCGTTACAGGCAGGGCATTACGCTCCGTCTGTAGGTTTGACCGATGCAACAAAATATTATCTGGTCAAGTCTGCTGAAATCAAAAAAGCGGTTAAAGAGTTGTTTTTGGATTATGATAAAAAGGCATCAAACTTAACGGATGATGAACTGCAAAAAGAACAATACAAATCTTTAAAATTGGAAGCGATTGAGGAAGCGCCACTTGGATTGGTGATTTGCTACGACCGTTCGGTTTTGAATAATTTTACTATTGGAACTGTTGGCAGTAATGAAGCGATAAAGTTTAGCGCTGTATGTGCTGCGCAAAACATTTGGCTGTCATTGACGGAACAAGGGTATTCTATGGGCTGGGTTTCAATTCTAAATTATTATCAATTCAAGCAACTTTTGGGATTCCCCGAACATATGGAACCTTTGGGATATTTTTGCGTAGGCAAACCTGCTACGAACTATGACAACCAACCGATGTTGCAACAATTGAATTGGAAGCAAAAACAAGAAAATCCAATTGTCAATGAAATTTCCGTTTTGCAAAAAGACAAAATTGAGAATAGTGTTTTAGAGAATAAAGAGGAAATAGGAAGTAGAACAGATATCTCTAAATTATTGCAACAAAAAATAGACAATAAAACTAAGCCAACAGGTTCACTTGGAATTTTGGAAAGTTTAGCGAAACAAATTGGAATAGTTTTTCAAACTTTAGAGCCCAAAATAACAAAACCCAATATAGTTGTTTTTGCTGCCGATCACGGAATTGCAAACCATGGTGTGAGTGCCTATCCGCAAGATGTGACACGACAAATGGTTAATAATTTTCTAGAAGGAGGAGCAGCCATCAATGTATTTTGTAAACAAAATAATATTGCACTAACTATTGTAGATGCTGGTGTAAATTATGATTTTTCAACAAATACTAGTTTGATTTCGGCTAAAATAGGGAAGGGAACCCGTTCGTTTTTACAGGATCCTGCAATGAGCCAATCCGAATTGGATTTGTGTTTTGCTAAAGGGGCAGCAATAGTGAATTCCATTTTTGAAATAGGTTGTAATTGCATCGGTTTTGGCGAAATGGGAATTGGAAACACTTCTACAGCTTCGGTTTTGATGAGTGTGCTTTTGGAATTGCCTATCGAATATTGTGTTGGAAATGGAACCGGTGTTGTTGACGAAAAGTTAATTCAGAAACAAAATATTCTCAAAAAAGCACTTGAAAATTATAACGGACCAAATGATTTACAAAGCAAATTAGCCTATTTTGGAGGATTCGAAATTATGCAAATGGCTAGTGGAATGCTTCAGGCAAAAGAAAATAATATGCTTATTTTGGTCGATGGTTTTATTTGCACCGTGGCTTTTTTAATAGCTTATAAAATGAATCCTTCTGTAAAAGAAAATGCAATATTTTGTCATTCATCAGCTGAGCAAGGACATCAAAAAATATTGGATTATTTGAATGTTCAGGCGTTGTTGCAACTCGATTTACGATTGGGAGAAGGCACAGGTTGTGCGGTTGCATTTCCAATTATTCAATCGGCTGTTTGTTTTTTGAATGAAATGGCCAGTTTTGAATCTGCAGGAGTTAGCGGTTCGTAAAATTGCCTAAATTCGTTGTAGAGACGCACTGCAGTGCGTCTCTACGTGGTGCATCTCTACAACGAATTTCAATAAATAAATAAACAAAATATGAAAAAACAATTACATATATTTTTCACGGCATTGATGTTTTATACCCGCATTCCGTGTCCCAAAAAGATCGACCACAATCCTGAATATTTAAACAAAGCATCCCGCTATTTCCCTTTAATTGGTTGGATAGTTGGAGGAATTTGTTTTGGAATTTATTATATGGCATCGATTGTATTTCCTGTTGAAATTGCTTTGATACTGTCGATAATTGCTGGGATTCTGACCACGGGAGCATTTCATGAAGATGGTTTTGCCGATGTTTGTGATGGTTTTGGAAGTGGTTGGACCAAAGAGAAAATCCTTTTGATAATGAAAGACAGTGCTATTGGAGCCTATGGAGCCATTGGTTTGGTTTTACTTTTTTTATTGAAATTTCAAACTCTTTATAATTTGGTTTCTTTACCTCAAACTTGTAATCTGTATTCTGCAACCTGCATTCTGCTACTTTTTATTTCTGCCCATTCGGTTAGCCGACTCGCTGCTGTTTCTATAGTTTTTACGCACCAATATTCAAGAGAAGATGCGTCGAGTAAAAGCAAACCAATTGCTCAAAATTTTACTTGGAAAGAAATAACAGGAGCTATATTATTTGGGTTGTTGCCTCTAGTAATTTTGTCTTTTTTTCAATGGCAACTGTTATTGGCTTTAGTGCCTGTTTTTATCACTCGGTTTTTCCTTGCCCGTTATTTTCAAAAATGGATTGACGGTTATACAGGAGATTGCTTAGGAGCAACGCAACAAGTATGTGAAGTGGTTTTTTATCTGTCAATTATTGGAATATGGAAGTTTATTTAGTTCGTCATACCGAAACGGTTTGTGAAAAAGGAATTTGCTATGGTCAAAGTGATATCGGAATTAGAGAACCTTACGGTGCTATTTTTGAGTCTATTCTAAATCAATTGCCGCAAGACGCTATATTGTATTCAAGTCCATTGCAACGCTGTACTATTTTGGCAAATCACATTTTAGAAAACACCAAAATCGATTCAATTATTGAAGATTCAAGATTGATGGAAATGAATTTTGGGGATTGGGAATTAAAAAGTTGGAATGACATTCCTCGTGAAGTTTTGGATCCATGGATGGAAGATTTTGTTGCTGTAAATGTGCCAAATGGGGAATCGTTTGTGGATTTGGACAATAGGGTTCGAGAATTTTTAGAAAACGAAACTTCCAAAACACACCCTAAGCCACTTATCATTGTGGCGCATTCTGGAGTTATCCGAAGTATTTTGTGCAAAATAAATAATCTCCCTTTGCAAGAAGCTTTTAAAACGCAATTGGATTATGGTGTTGTGATTAAAATTGAAACCCACATTAAAAAAGATTTTTCTTCCGATGAAATGAAAAAGTGGGGTCCTGACAACCAAAATTTAAATACTTTTTCGGAAGAAATATAGAATTCGTATATTTTTTATTTTAAAACATTGAATAATAATGAGTTGTATTTATTTAGATATTAAAATTGTTTATTAATTTTAGTTTTCGATATTTTTAACTTTATATTTGCACTCGAATTAAGGTTGTGTTTTACTTTTTACGAAAACACATTAAAAGGGAAAGAAGTGATTGAAGATTGCTGATTAACGATTTTAGATTTCAAATCTAAAATCGTTATTCGAAAATCAAAATTCAAAAATCTTCTGCTGTTCCCGCAACTGTAAGCTATCAAGCTTGTTGTTATCTACAAAACCACTGTTTTAAATTGTAGATTTTAGAATTCAGATTTTAGATTAACTCTAAAATCTGAATTCTAAAATCTAAAATTGTAATGGGAAGGTGAACAACAAGACGCAAGCCAGGAGACCTGCCTTTTTTCTTAACTAATATCGAGCTTTCGGGAAAAAGAGTTCAGGAATTATGACTTTAAGAAAACTAATAGTACCCTTTTTTGTTTTAATGTGCCAATTGATTTCGGCACAAAATGACTCTATAACAAATTTAAAGGAAGTTGTAGTTTCTGACCGAACTTTGTATTCTAATAATAAATCGCAATCGATTCAGGTACTTAATGATTCGGTTATTGGCAAAAACCAATCTTCTCTTACCAATTTACTAAATTATAACAGCGTATTGTATTTCAAGGAATACGGACGAGGAATGTTGTCTACGGTTTCTTTTAGAGGAACTACTGCTTCGCAAACAGCTGTAATTTGGAATGGTATAAATGTCAATTCTCAACTCAACGGCAGTGCCGATTTCAATACTTTCACCGCTCCCGATTTTAATACTATCAGTATAAAAGCCGGTGGGGGAAGCGTAAGTTATGGAAGCGGAGCCATAGGAGGAACCGTTCATTTAAGCAATGATTTGGTTTTTAAAAACAAATTTGAAAACGATTTACGATTGGATTATGGTAGCTTCAACACCATTAGCGTCAATTATAAAATGGCGATTTCGAACAAAAAATGGAGCACACAAGTTGGTTTTTCCAGAAATAGCTCGGATAATGATTATCCCTATATAAACCAATATACTTGGGATGGAATTCAACGGAAAAACGAAAACGGGCAATATGTTACGACCAATTTGTTTGCTAATGTAGGTTACAAAATAAAGCCCAATTCAGTCATTACCTTTTATAGTCAGAGTTCTAACACTGACAGGAATCTTTCTTTAATTGCGGAATCTGATTCTAAAACTAAATACGTCAATACCTTTAGCCGAAATCTTTTGGAATATTCAACCACCAAAGATCGTTTCAGCAGTAATTATAAAGTGGCGTACCTCACGGAACAATATCAATATTTTGAAAATATCGAAAACGATGATTTTAGTTTTGGAAAATCGGAATCGCTTATTGCAAAAATGGATTTGGGTTATAAAGTGATGGAATCCATTAAATTGAATGGAATTTTGGATTACAATCGTACTAAGGGTTTTGGTACTAGTTTTGGTTCTACTACCAGACAGATTGGTGCGATTGCTTTAAAAGCTGTAGAGCAACATAATGAAAAATGGCAAAACGAACTGGGCTTTAGAAAAGAAGTAAGTTCGGATTATGATAGTCCCTTTTTGTTTTCATTGGGTTCGTCTTATATCTTTAATTCTTTTTATAATTTAAAAGTCAATCTTTCTAGAAATTTTAGAATTCCAACATTTAATGATTTGTATTGGGAAACTGGCGGTAATCCCGATTTGAAACCAGAAAGTTCTTATCAGGCTGAGGTTGGGAATGCTTTTTCGTATAAAAAATTCACCTTGTCCGAAACAGTTTATTTTATAAAAATAAGCGACTTGATTCGTTGGGCACCTATGGATGGCAGTAATTGGACTCCTGAAAATATCGACCGTGTCAATAGTTACGGCTCTGAAACGAATTTGGGTTGCGCTAATTCGTATGGCAAAAATAATTTTGCTCTCAATGCAAGTTATGCTTACACAGTTTCGAAAAACGTAGCAACGGGGAAACAACTGATTTATGTTCCGTATCATAAATTCAATTCGAATGTTTCTTATTCATATAAAAAAATAGCGGCAACGTATCAGTTTTTGTTTAATGGAGCGGTTACGACACCTTCTCAAAAATATCATTTAGTCAAAGAATATTGGGTCTCCAATTTGGGAATCTATTACGATTTGGGAGCTAAATATACCTGTAAAATCGGTTTGCAGGCATTGAACCTTTTTAATCAAAATTACCAAAGTATTTCTCAGCATTATTTGCCAGGAAGAAATTTTATAATCAATCTAACCTTTAAATTTTAATAAAATGAATTTCAGTAAACTAGTTTTAATAACGTTAGCCTTCTCCTTGTTTTTTGTTTCGTGTACCAATGATGATATGAATGAAGATGCTCCATTGGGAAGTTATGACAATGGCGTTTTAATTTTGAACCAGGGAGGTTTTGAGCATTCTGATGCTTCGGTTTCGTATGTTTCCTCTGATTTTGCAACTGCTCAAAATGATATTTTTTCGGTAGTAAATCCTTCAATAACGTTGGGAGATGTTGGTCAAGATGTTGGTTTTAATAGTGATAATGCCTACATTGTTTTGAATAATAGTAATAAAATTGAAATTGTAAATCGCTATACTTTAAAGAGTGTTGGAACCATCAATTCAGGATTGAAGAATCCAAGATATATTGCTTTTGCAAATGGTAAAGGGTATGTTACCAATTGGGGTGACGGGGGTGTTGCTACCGATGATTACGTGGCCGTGATTGATTTAACAACATATAAAGTGTCAAGTTCTATTCCGGTTGCAGAAGGGCCTGAAAGAATTATAGAAAATTCAGGAAAATTATACGTTGCCCATAAAGGAGGCTTCAATTATGGAAATAAAATTTCGGTTATTGATGCGGCTACAAATGCTGTTTTTACCACAATTACCGTTGGAGATGTTCCAGAGAATATGGAAATAAAAGACGGGACTTTGTGGGTATCATGTGCCGGAAATCCTAGTTATGTAAGTGCTCCTTTGGCAGAAACTGCAGGTCAAATAGTGAAAGTGAATTTAGGAACTAATAAAGTAACAAGCGCAATTGCCTATTCGGATGCAACGAAACATTTATCGAATTTGGTGTTGAACGGGAACGATGTTTATTATACCTTCAATTCTGATATTTATAAAATGAGTGTAACTGCAACAGCTTTGCCAACAACTTCGGCATTTAGCACTACTGCGCAAGGAGTTTATGGAGTGTATAGTTTTGCAGTTCATGGGAACCATATTTATGTTGGTGACGCTGGCGATTATCAACATAATGGAAAAGTATATGTTTATGCATTGACCTCACCATCAATTGGCACATTAGAAAAAACATTTTCAGTTGGAGTTATTCCAGCGGGTTTCTACTTTAATGATTAATTTTCACACCATTAGTCAACTGTTTTAGGCTGATGGTTTTAGTATAATGCTGTTGTGTCTTTGATTTAGTTCTCTCGATAGTTTTAGGATTGTTGAACTAATTTGAACTAACTAATGATATTAGGTTTTTAGTTTTGGAAAAAAAAAGGCTTTCAGTAATGAAAGCCTTTTTGATTATTTTATTCCAAAGCCTTCAAAAGCCCGGCTGGAGCCTTCTCAATATACATTTGGTTTTGTACACCATTTATAGATTTTGCATCTTTAAAATATTGGAAATCTTTTCCTTTGCTTTGTTTTAGCATTTTGGCAGTACCCGTAATTTGTCCAATGGCAGTGCTCAATAAAGGTTCGCTACTGTTTCCCAATATTCCCATATCACCAAGATTTTCTTTTAATTCATAGGTAGGTTTTAATCCATTGAAGTAATCGCCAAAATCGGCCGCATTTACAATTTTTAAGACGATAGGCTGCATAGCATAACGATGGTTTGGATTTCTATTTTCCTTACCAAAAGTAGGGGAATCGTAAATAGTAATAGATCCTACGTTCTTTCCTACTGTCATGTCTCCAATTTGAACCACATCAATATAAGGTTTCAAACCATTTATCACTAATTCACTGGCCGAAGCAGTGCTTTTTGAAGTCAATATATAAATTTTGGTAAGGTTTAAACTGTTCAATAGATCAGTTCCTACTTTATCTGTAAATAAATTGTTTAAAGCGTCTGGATCTTCCGTTTCGAAATAGGCATTTATTTTGTTGTTCCATCTTTGTTTTGAAAAGATCTTACCAGTAAATTGCCCAGTAATCATACTTGCCAAGCGGGTTGCTGTTTGGACAGACCCACCACCGTTGTATCTTAAATCTAGAACTAAATCAGTTATTCCTTGGGCGTTTAATGTGGCAAAAGCATCATTTAGTTGAGTATCGTAGTTAGGATAAAACCCATTGTACATCAAATATCCTATTTTATGAGCTCCTGATACGATAACGTTATTTAATAAAATTGGATTTTCGGAAAGTTCGGTTTTCGTCAATGCCACCGATTTTCCGTTTGGAGTAATGGCTCCTCCATCAAAATTGGCTAAGTTTAGCGTATAACTTTCTGAATTTAATAATAAGGTTTCGTAATTGTTTATCGTGAGCGGAGTACCATTAACGGCATAAAAAATGTCTCCTCTTTTTATATCTTTGGTAGAAGCATTTGAGTTTGGAATAATGTAACGCACAAAACCGAAAATCTCGGTGCTACCGGCTGATTTGTATCGTAAACCAAAATCAACTCCGTCATTTTTTGTGGTACCTTGAAGCATGCCTTCCAATTCCAAATAATCACTTACGATCCAACTAAATCGGTCAATAGCAATAGATTTATCGACTCTTAGTGCATCAAATAAATCTTCAGGTTTTGAATATCCTTTCAGAAATGTGTTTAATTCGGTTTGATTTGCAAATCGATTGTCTGCCAAATTAGGGACATCGGCTTGCCATAAATAATATAAATTAAGTCCTTTCCATATAAAATTATTGATTTCCAGAGATTGTGACGGAGCAACGTCGTCCATATCTTCGCAACTCTGAAATGTAAAAAAGGCTAGGAATAATAAAAGTGTAATTTTGAAAGATGCTCTCATATAGTTTTTTATAGTAGGTATAGGACGTAAAAGTACTAACTTTAGTTTTAATTATTTTTTTTTGTAACAAATATTATAGTGTGTCGTCTTGATTGTATAACCGACCTAATAAAAACCATTTATGAACCAAAATGAGTTTGTGCTTTTAATCAACCCTTTCAAAGATAAGCTCTTTCGATTGGCCAAACGATTACTGGTAAGCACCGAGGAAGCTGAAGATGCCACTCAAGAAATTTTGGTTAAATTATGGAGTAAAAATGGAAATTTAGATTCGTATAATAGTGTCGAAGCGATGGCAATGACAATGACCAAAAATTATTGTTTGGATCAATTAAAGTCGAAGAGAGCCAGTAATCTTAAAATTGTGCACAACAATTTTACGGACAGAGAACCGAGTTTAGATAAAAAAGTAGAAGACAGAGATAGTTTAAATTGGGTAGAGAAAGTCATTGATCAATTGCCGGAACAACAGCGATTAATCATCCAGTTACGGGATATAGAACAATGTGAATTTGAGGAAATTGCTAGAATATTGGAAATGAATGAAACTGCCGTGCGAGTGGCACTTTCAAGGGCAAGGAAAACAATTAGAGAATACATGTTAAAAACAAATAGTTATGGAATTAGATAAAATAGAGATACTTTTAGAAAAGTATTTTGAAGGAGAGACCAGTATTGCCGAAGAAAATGAGTTGAAAGACTATTTTTCTTCTCCAAATGTAGCACCGCATTTAGAGCAATACCAATCTTTATTCGGCTATTTTTTAGAAGCAAGGGAGCAGAAGTTTGCGCATGAAGTGCCACTGCACTCTAAAAAACGTAAAGTAGCATGGTTGTCAATTGCGGCTTCGGTTGTTGTTGTGTTGGGAATAGGAACCTTTACTTATTTTAATCATGAAAATGTAAAGGAAAATCAAGAATTAGGAACTTATGATGACCCAGAAGAAGCTTTTGCGGCAACCCAAAAAGCATTGGCGATGTTATCCGATAATGTGAATGTTGGTGTTGAAGGAGTACAATATCTTCAGGTATATGAAGTAACCAAAGAGAAAGTATTTGTTGAATAAAAATAAAGCGAGAGTGATTCTAGAGCATTCAAGCCCAATAGTTGAATTGAAATTTTAAAAATAATCATTAAATCAAAATAAAATGAAGAAGTTAATAATCACATTAGTAGTAGTATTAGTATCAAGTCCGTTTTTTGCACAAGGAGCATTCGATAAGTTTGACGGACAAGATGATGTAACATCAATTGTAGTCAACAAGAAAATGTTTGAATTGATGAGTAAAGTAAAAGTAGACACCTCCGATAAAGAGGCACAGCAATACATGAACTTGATCAAGAAATTGGACAATTTGAAAGTGTTCACCACTCAAAGTACAAGGGTTGAAGGGGAAATGAAGGCAACAGCCGATAAATACATCAAAACAGCAGGTTTAGAAGAATTGATGCGTGTAAATGACAAAGGTAGAAACATCAAAATCATGGTGAAATCTGGAGCCAAAGATTCTCAAATAAAAGAGTTGTTGATGTTTATAGAGGGTGGAAAAGAAGAAGATACGGTCTTGATGTCATTGACTGGAGACTTTGATTTGAATGAAATCTCGGTCTTGACAGACAAAATGAGAATTCCTGGAGGTGATGATTTGAAGAAAGCAACTAAAGGTAAAAAGTAACATGAAAATTGCACTATTTATAATCGCGTTGTTAACCAGTTTGGTTTTTGGAAGTTGTAACTCAGAACCTACTTTGCAAAAATATTTTGTAGAAAATACAGAAAACAAAGATTTTATTGCTTTGGATATTTCTTCAAACATTTTGAATGTCGATAAAGCCAAGTTGACTGTTGCTCAAAGCGAAGCATTGCACTCTTTTGATAAAATGAATGTTTTGGCTTTCAAATTGAACGATAAAAACAAAGCGCAGTTTGAAGCAGAACGGGCTAAGGTTAATTTGATTCTAAAAAACCCGGAGTACCAACAGCTGATGAAGTTTGGTTCAGGCAAAGAGGGCGCTTCGGTAAGTTATGTTGGGACGGATGACCATATTAGTGAATTTGTTCTTTTCGCCAATAAGAAAGACATAGGTTTTGCAGTTGTTCGAGTTTTGGGGAAGGATATGAATCCAACGAATATCATGAATATGATTTCGGTGCTAAAGGAATCCAAAGTCGATTTGGAACAATTAAAACCGTTGCAGGAATTAATCAAGAAATAAGGTTGAATTTAATTTTGAAAAAAGCGTTTCGATAGATTTCGGGACGCTTTTTTTATGTTTATTTCTGATCGGAATTTGAAAACTCAATCCAATCGTTTGGAGTGTTTAGGTTTTTTAGGATACAGGAATCGGTTACGGCTATTGTTGTTATTTTGGAAGGTATTATTTTTTTGATTTCTAAATCTAATCGACTGTTTTCATCGGTTGGATTTAACGAAAGTAAGGTTTCCCAAAATTTAGGATGCAATTTTATGGGATGCCCATTTTTTCCTTCTAAATTTGGAAGCACAATTTGGTTTTGTGCTTCAATAATGTTTTGCAGTTCGGCTATGTTCAAAATCGGGATGTCAATAGGATTGATTAATACCGACTTATTTTTTGGAATTTGCCCCAAAACGGTTTGTAGAGTTGAGAAAGAACCTCGTTCCGGATTTTGATTTATTACAACTCTCACTTTTATATTTTTATAAAGAGCAAAATGTAATTGAGCTTCTGCAAACCATAAGATTTTGTTTAAATATGCTTCATAATTGTAGCCCAATCCAATATAAACTTCGGTTATTGTTGAAGCTGCAATGCGATTTATTTGTTCCAAAATCCAATACGTGTTTTGGTATTCGAGCAATCCTTTTGCCACGCCCATTCTTTCGGATTTTCCGCCGGCCAACAATACAAATACAGTATTATTTTTCATAATAGACTTTCAGTAATTCGGAGGCGATGCTTATGGCAATTTCTTTGGGGGAATTGCCTCCCAAATCCAATCCAATAGGACAATGAACAGGAGAAATTCCAACTTTAAAATTCAATTCATTAATCAATAAATTGTTGAATTTGTTTTTCTTGGTTTTACTGCCAATCAATCCAATGTACTTGGTTTGCTCGTGTAATGCCAAAGCAGTAATTTCAAAATCCAGTTTGTGGTCGTGAGTCAAGATAACTACATAACAATTGGATCCCCAGTTTATAGTTTGTTTATAAAGGTCAAAAGGAATAGCGCTATACTTAACGTTTTGGTCAATTTCAATAGTGTTTTTCCAGTTTTCTCGAGTGTCAAGAAGTGTAATGGAAAAAGGAGTGTCTTTTAAAACATTGCAAATAGCAACACCTATATGTCCGGCTCCAAATAAGTATAATTCTGGGGATTGATTCATGGGTTCAATAATTAGTTCTACTTTTCCTCCGCAACATTGTTCAAATTCTGGACCTAAAGTGTAAGTACATTCTAAAATTTTATTTTCTTGAATGGTACGAACCGCTTCGTCGATTACTTGAAATTCTAATTTTCCTCCGCCAATGGTTCCATATATTTCTTTTTGAAGAGTAACAATCATTTTAGAAGCCACTTTGCAAGGAGCCGAACCAAGAATTTTGGTAACAGTAACGAGTGCAACAGGTTTCTTTTTATTTTTGAATTCTTGTAATAGCTCAATCCAATTGTTCATTAAAAATAGATATTCGTTGGGATTTTTGTTTTTGTGCTAAATATGATTTAACACCGCTTTGTGCGTTAGGGATTGCAGTGAAAATCCTTTTTTGAGGCTTTTTTTGCCTCAAAAAAGATTATAACGAAAAGCCCGACCCTTGTGGTAACGCCCAAAAAATGATTTTGTTTTTTATATACTAATGGGTTACACGAGGTCATAATCACTCAAAGGCAAGTTGTAATACCGTTTTCCAGTTAGTTTAAAAATTGCATTGATTATGGCTGGGGCGATCACGGGAACGCCAGGTTCTCCTACTCCTGTTGGCTTTTCAGAGCTTTCTACAATTTCGACATGTACTTTTGGAATTTCATTCATGCGAATCATTCGGTAATCGCTGTAGCTGTTTTGTTCGATTGCGCCATCCTTAGCCGTGATTTTTCCATAATAGGCTATTGACATTCCGAAAATAGCGGCACCTTCCATTTGAGATTTTATGGTGTCTCTATTGACTGCCGTTCCGCAATCAATAACGGTATAAACATTATGCACTTTTACCTTATCGTCGACCATGGAAACCTCGACAACGGAAGCTACATAGGAATGAAAACTATAATGAACTGCTATTCCATGAGCATGTCCTTTGGGTAATGGTTTTTCCCAATTGGCATTTTTTGCTGCCATTTTGAGAACATTTTTAAGGCGTGCTGTATTGTATTTTATAGGGTCTTTGGTGTCTTCGATACGATCTTCACCTATTAATTTTAGTCTGAATTCTAATGGGTCTTGCTTAGCAGCATCAGCCAATTCATCTGCAAAAACGTTGATGGAAAATCCATGTAAAATATTGATTACTGATCGCAGCCAGCCAATTCTAACCATTGCTGGAGCCTGTCCAGATTCAATTTTTAAATTTTTTATAGCAAAGGGGACATTGGCAGCACTAGAAGCTTCCCATCCAGCTGGATAATCGGTGCCTGGTTTGAAGGTGGACATAATCGATGGGAATGCAGATCGGTGCAACCAACCTGTAACATTACCTTGTGCATCCAGCGAAGCTTTCATGTATTGTGAACTTACGGTATGATAATAACCGTGCTTTATGTCGTCTTCACGAGACCAAACCACTTGCACAGGTGCATTGATAGCCTTTGAAACCATAACGGCTTCTACAATATAGTCGGGTTTTGATTTTCGTCCAAAACCACCACCTAAAAAGGTAACGTTTATAGTTACTTTTTCTGGAGTTGTCCCTAGATAAGTAAAAACTTCTTCTCTGGCAGTTTGTGGATCTTGAGTAGGTGCCCAAACTTCGCAGGTGTCGCCTTGAACCCAAGCGACCGCATTGGGAACTTCCATGGGAGCATGAGCCAAGTGAGGTAATTGAAAAGTGCTTTCTACAACTTTTACAGCTTCAGTAAAAGCTTTATTTACATCGCCAATTTCTTTTTCGACTTTGCCTGGTTTATGAACTATTTCGGTTAATTCGGCCATGTATTTCTCGGAATCATAGCCTTCATTTTTGCCATAATTCCACTGTATTTCCAGCGCTTCCTTTCCTTTAAAGGCTGCCCAAGTATTCGAAGCAATCACGGCAACACCACCTAGTGGTCCGAAAGGTTTTTCGATTCTTGGAATTTCGATTACATCTACAACACCATGAATTTTCATGGCTGCAGTTTTATCAAAAGATTTGACGGTTCCAAAAGTGACTGGGCATCTCGCGATAGCAACGACTTTCATGTTGGGTAAACGTTTGTCAATACCGTAAATAGCACTCCCGTTTGCAAAATCTTTAACGTCAACACTTTTTAGGGTTTTACCAATATATTTGAAATCTTTTGGATTTTTATAACTAATGGTTGTTGGAACAGGCAATATTGCTACTATATCAACTAATTCTCCATAACCTAATTTTTTTCCACTGGAATGAATGATAAAGTGGTTCTGGGCTTTGCATTCACTTTCGGGAACTTGCCATTTTTTTGCTGCAGCGGTAATCAGCATCATTCGAGCCATGGCACCCATTGTTCGCATTGTATCATAAAAACCTACTATACTTCTAGAACCATCAGTGTTTTGGTTCCCATATTTGGCATCTCCTGTGGCTTGTTTTACTGAGACTCTATTCCAATCGGCCTCCATTTCATCTGCAACGACGGAGGTTAAGGAAGTTCTTACTCCATTACCCATTTCGGAACGAGAAGCAATTATAATAAGACTTCCATCCGAATTTAATTGTACAAACAGATTAGGATTGAATTCGGTTATAATTCCCGATACGATATCTTTAGAAAACAAAGTGTAATTACATGCTAAGATTAATCCGCCTGATGCTAATCCTATATTCTTGATAAAAGACCTACGGCTTATGTTTTGAATTTCACTCATGATTAGCGATGTTTTTTAAGTTCTACAGTATGTTGAATGGCACTTTTGATACGTTGGTAAGTGCCGCAACGACAAATATTACTACTCATGGCATCGTCAATATCAGAATCCGAGGGATTTTTATTGGAATTAAGTAGGGAAGTAGCCGTTATCAATTGTCCTGGTTGGCAATAACCACATTGAGGGACGTTGAATTCCTCCCAAGATTTTTGCAATAATTGTAAATTTTCTGAAGTTCCTTCAATAGTGGTGATATTTTTGCCGACAACCGTCGAAACAGGAGTCAAGCACGAATAAGTTGCGACATTGTCAACGAGTACTTTGCAAGCGCCACAAGCACCTATGCCGCATCCAAATTTGGTGCCCGTAAGTCCGATGCTATCTCTAATGGCCCAAAGCAAAGGCATTTCGGGATCAACATCGATGGTGTATTTCTTCTTGTTTATGAGTAATGTCGTCATTTGGATTTCAATTTGAAATTAGGAAGTTGAAAGTTATGACTTTTTTTTATATTCTAAATCCATTTTTTATTCGTGTTGAAACTTTGAGAACGAGATTAGAATTGAACACGAATTTCACTAATTAGATTACGAAATTAATTTTACAAACTAATTTCACCTTCAAAATTCGTAAAATTCGGGTTCAAAATTGATGTATAATAGATGTGTCCAGACGATAGGATAGATATCGGGAGTTGGTTGTAGACTTGATTTATTTTTATGTGACTAATGGCAAAAGAATATTATTGCTGAAAAATTGTTTTTTATCATAAATTTTTAGTTAATTTACTGTATAATAGAGGAAAAGATGTAAAATAGATAGTCCTAAACTATTAAAATAGTTTATTTGTTTTTTTGAGATAATATGAAATTGATCTATTTAAACCGTATTTAAGATATTTTTCATCAGATAACTATTAGCTTTTTGGTCGGGATCGACACTGTCTTTTCGCTGGTTTAATTTTTTTGTCAGATGCCGGATTATAGGCAAAGACTTTACTGCTAAGCTTTTTTATACTATAATTTGAAATAAATACAATTCTAGATAATTATTGAATGCGTTTTGCTGCCCCCTTCTTTACCAATTCTTTTGCATAATATCGTTAGTTATTTCAAATTAGCTCGATGCTATTGCTTCTTTTTCAAAAAAGGCGAAACTGTGGAGTCTAAATAAAATATATTCTGTCTTGTATCTAAAAGACGAGATGAGAGCATTATAGCAAAAGTCAATAGATTAAAATATAATGGCTATTATATTATACATCAAGATAGAGGAGAAGGATCGGTCTTTATAATTCAATTACCAACTACGGCAAACAAAATATCTGAATCATGAAAAAGCTATTCCTTATTATTCTAATTGTAAGTTGTTCGGCCTTTTTTACGCCAATTTTGGCACAACTTAATTCTACTAATTTCACGACTTATCCTGATTTAGGAGGCAGTTTAATCTTGGATATTATCACGGATAGCCGAGGTGTTGTTTGGATAGCAACCAGTAATGGACTTGTGCAGTATGATGGATATGAATACAAACATTATGATACAGATCCCAAAGATTCAAAAAAAATAGGCAGTATTTTGACCAACACCCTTTTTGAAGCTCACAATGGTCATATTTGGATTGGCTGCACAGATCTACTCTGTGAATATAATCCTGTAACAAAAACATTCAAGAACTATAATTTTTTAAAACTCACGGATTTTCCTTCTGGTTCTCGACCTGCAATAATAACTATAAATGAGAATTCGAGAGGACGGATTTATTTTGGGGTGGATTCTTTTGTTGGTAGTATAGCTTCCCATGCTCTTTTTTATAAGGATGAAGATTGCAATAAACTCAAACGTTTTGATTTTCCCAATAATGTAGAAGTAAAAAATGTTTATAAAGCTACAACTGATTCTTTGGGCAATATCTGGATATTTGCAGTTAATGGTTTTTTTAGGATCGATAAAAATAATAATATCCATAAAGAGAAATGGCCATTAGTTGAATTTCCGTCTGATCAATACTATCGTGTACTCAAAAGCGATGCTAAAGGTAATATTTGGATGTCTTCAAGTAATGCTGTTCATTCAATTCTAAGTGTCTGGAATCCAAATACCGGTAAAGCGAAATTCTATTCTTTGAAACAATTATTCGCTAAAAGGAATGAGGCGTTTTTGATTAATGGAATGGAGTTTGATTCAAAAGGAAATATCTGGATTGGAACCACTTATGGGTTAATGTATTTTGACTTGAAAAAAGAACAATTTGAAATGTTGGATGAAAACCCAAATCAAAGACTGGCAAGAAATGTTCTTACTTGCCTTCATTTGGATTCCTTCGATAATCTTTGGATAGGGACGGAATCTCAGGGATTCCTTAGATATAATAATCGAGCCGTATTACAATCTTATGTTTACAAAAAAGAAGATAAAAATTCCATTACTTCCGGCTATGTCAATAAAATATTTGAAAGTGGTGATGGTAAAATTTGGATGACTACCGATGCAGGTCTTGATGCTTTTGATCCTGCCAAAAAATCTATAACACCTTATCCGTTTACAAAAATAGTACCTGGATCAATTTCGTATTTTGGAATTGGTTTATATACTCCTCAAGATATTCTATTCCGCACGAGCCTTGGTTTTTTTCTTTTTAACACCAATAGTAAAACTTGTAAAAAAGCCATTCTAGATCCTAAACTGGATAAACTTTATATTATCAATATAATTAAGGACAGTCGGGGAAATCAATGGTATTGCACAATTAATGGGGTTTTTGTAATGAAAAATAATAAAAAAACCCTAAAACAGATCGATTTAAAGGAAGTTTCGGGATCCAGTAATGACAATATTGAAGTAGATAATATTTACGAGAGCTCGGAGCTCGGAATATGGTTGCTTACTGGTAACGGATTGTATCTATATGATTATAAGACAGATAAAGTGGTAAGGTATGGATTTGATAAGAAAAAAGGAGATGTTTTAAAATCGCAAGACATCAATTCATTATATATAGATAAAGAAGGAATACTTTGGGTTGGTACTTGGGGTGGTGGTCTAAGCCAATACAATATCAAAACTGGAAAAATTATAACGTATACGACTAAAGACGGTTTGCCATCTATGGGGATTCAGAGTATTTTGCCAGACGAAAAAAACAAAGCGCTTTGGCTTAGCACTTTTGATGGAATCAGTAGGTTTAGTATAGAAGAGGGACAATTTAATAATTTTTCGATGGAAGATGGTATTCAGGGGCGCCTGTTTGCCGATGGATCATGTTTTAAAACATCGAAAGGACTTATGATTTTTGGAGGTAATAATGGGATTACACTATTTAATCCAAATGATATATCGAAGAATTCAACCCCACCAAAAGTGTTTATTACAGATTTTAAAATTGGTGACAATTCAATCTATTATGGTATCGATTCCACTAAAGAATACAAAAAACCACAGTCAAAAGATTTTGTTCTAAAGTACAATCAAAACAGTATTTCGATCAATTATACAGGAATACATTATGCCAATCCCGCTAGAAATAAATTTGCCTATAAACTGGAAAATTATGATAACGACTGGCGTGAAGTAGGAAATGTTCGCACTGCATATTATTATGATCTGCCTTCAGGGGAATATATTTTTAAAGTAAAATCGGCTAATAGTAATGGTGTTTGGAATAAAACAGGGGCATCGGTTGCGTTTAGTATTACTCCTCCTTGGTGGCATACTTGGTGGGCATATTCACTGTATGGAATCTTCTTTATAGTTTTTGTATTTTTGATAGACCGTTTTCAACGAAAAAGACTTCTTGAAAAAGAGCATGCTTTGGCCAAAGAAAAAGAACTTGCTCATGCTCGTGAAATTGAAAAAGCCTTTAATACACTCAAAACGACTCAACTTCAACTCATTCAATCCGAAAAAATGGCTTCGCTTGGGGAACTCACTGCAGGAATTGCCCATGAAATTCAGAATCCGTTGAATTTTGTCAATAATTTTTCTGATGTCAGCATGGAATTGATTGACGAAATGGAAGAGGAAATAACCAAAGGAGATACTGCTGAAGTGAAGATTATTGCTAGGGATATAAAACAAAATCTAGAAAAAATAAACTTTCATGGCAAACGTGCTGATGCAATTGTAAAAGGGATGTTACAGCATTCCCGTATTAGTTCGGGGCAAAAAGAACCAACGGATATTAATGCCCTTGCCGATGAATATTTAAGATTGGCGTATCATGGCTTGCGAGCCAAAGACAAAACTTTCAATGCTGAATTGGAAACTCATTTTGATGCTACCCTTCCAAAGATTTATGTGATCCCACAAGATATTGGTCGGGTTTTACTGAACCTCTTTACCAATGCTTTTTATGCCACACACCAAAAACAAAAAACTGGAATCCAAGACTACAAACCAGTTCTATCTGTGACGACAGCTCAAAGAGTGAATTCGGTTGAGATTACCGTAAAAGACAATGGTACAGGAATTCCGGAAGGAATTAAAGACAAAATAATGCAACCTTTTTTTACCACAAAACCCACTGGAGAAGGAACTGGTTTGGGATTGTCACTGAGTTATGATATTGTGGTGAAAGGACATGGAGGTACTATCAATATAGAAACGGAAGAAGGCAATGGCGCCACTTTTATTATAACATTACCCATGTGATTTATTAATACTTAATTCAATTAAATATGAACTTTGATTATATTCTATTGATAATTGTTTTTGGTTATTTGCGAAAAACATTGCAAAGCAAAATCCTATTGCCACAAATTGATAAGTATTTGTTTATAGGGTTTTGGCTTTCGATTATGCTTCTAATTACGGGAATTATTCTAGATTCTAGCAGAGACATAACTGCTTGGATAGCGCATGCAACACTATTTACTGTAATCTACTTTTGCCTGACTCAAAAAGAGTTTAAATCCGTTAAGTCTTTTATTTATTCCATATTACCCTTTGTAGCTGTAAATTTTATAGAAGATTTTATAGAACTCATCAATTCCTCTTTTCATGGAGAATGGAATAATTATTTTGATACAGCAATTGTTTTTTCAATCATTTGGTTTTTTGCTATGTTTCTCATTACAAGAAAACAACGCAAAGACATGGAAAGAGAACAACTAAAAGCCGTTGAAAGAGAAAAAGAATTCCAACAGTCAGAAATTTTAAAAGCAAAATTAGAAATACAAGTAGCAGAACGTACGGCTGAAATCCTCGCTCAAAAAGAGGAGTTGCAAAAGGCACTTGATGAACTCAAAACAACGCAGGCGCAATTAATCCAATCTGAAAAAATGGCTTCGCTTGGTGAACTCACCGCTGGGATTGCCCATGAAATTCAGAACCCTTTAAACTTTGTGAATAATTTCAGTGAAGTGAGCAGTGAATTATTAGAGGAGATGAATGCAGAAATAGAAAAAGGTGATTTTGAAGAGGTTAAAAATATTATAACGGATTTAAAACAAAATCTGGAAAAAATAAATCATCATGGCAAACGTGCTGATAGTATCGTAAAAGACATGTTGCAACATTCCCGCGCCAGTTCAGGCCAAAAAGAACCCACCGATATCAATAAACTAGCCGATGAATATTTACGCTTAGCGTATCATGGCTTGCGAGCTAAGGACAAATCATTTAATGCAACTATTAAAACGGATTTTGATGAAACTATTAGCAATATTGATGTCATCCCGCAAGATATGGGAAGAGTGATTTTAAATTTGATTACCAATGCATTTTATGCCGTTACCGAAAAAAAGAATTCAGACCCGGAAAATTATGAACCAATCGTTACAATAAAAACCCAAAAAGCAGGAAATAATGTTGAGGTGAGCATAAAGGACAACGGTAATGGTATTCCGCAAAAAGTACTTGACAAAATTTTTCAACCTTTTTTTACCACCAAACCCGCTGGACAAGGAACTGGATTGGGATTATCATTAAGTTATGACATTGTGAAAGCACACGGCGGCACTATCAATATAGAAACGGAAGAAGGCAATGGTGCCACCTTTATTATTTCACTACCTTTAAATAATTAACAAACAAAATACTATGAAAATATTTACCATTTCTTTTTTCTTTTTGATCGTATGTTTAGGTATTTCCGAAATTGTAAAGGCTCAAAAACAACAAAAACAACAACAGCAACAACAAATGTACTTTGAAAAGTACGATGTAAAATCCGGCTTGCCCGAAAGTTCTGTAAGAGATATAATTGAAGACCCCAAAGGTTACATTTGGATGGCGACTCAAGGTGGATTGGTCCGTTATGATGGCTACCGATATAAAGTGTACCAATTAGGCTCTAAAAAAACAAATTTGGACCCTATAACCAATGTGTGTGATCTTTACATAGACCGGAATAATATTATTTGGGCAGGTACTTATTCAAATGGATTATTCAAATATAATCGCAATAGCGACACTTTTACCCAGTTTGTTTACCCTGAAAAAGATGCATCAATTGGTTACAGTATTTTTGCTGATGACAAAACCGGAAATTTATGGGGTGCAGTTGATAAAATTAATGGTAAAGATGATGCAAAAAATTATCTCTGGAAATTGGATAAAAATGGTCATTTTGAATTTTTTGGTAAAAAGTTTAAAAATTTGAATTATATCAATGCCTCTCGTATTTATAGTGCTTTTACTTCTACAGCTGGAAAAGTTTGGTTTGGTACCAATAATGGGTTTTACAGTTATGAAGGAAAGAATATTCCTTTAAAAGGGTATGGTACTTCAACCCATCCTGAGCAATCGGTGGTCTATCTTTATGAACCGCCTTCTGAGCCCGATGTTTTTTGGATGGTTACCTTTCACGGGAAATTTAAAGACAGCAAGATTGTTCGTTTTGATTCTAAATCAAATACTTATAAAGAGTTTAATCCAAATCCTGAATATTTCAGTTATGCAAGTGCAGTTGATTATAGAATTTATACCACTAGGAGTGAATTTTTTAATAGTATTTACGAAGACAAGAAAAAACAATTGTGGTTTGCTTGTTATGATGGATTAGTCCGGTTGAATCGAAGTACGGAAAAATTCGACTATTATAAAACTGGGTTTAAATATAAAAAGCCTACTGAAACGGAATGGGTTTGTGATATAAAAGAAACTAAAGAGGGTTCTTTCTGGCTGTCTTCTTACAGCGGATTGATACATTTTGATCCCAATAATGCTCAATTTGATAGATACCAACCGGACCCGGAACACCCAGGATCTGTAAATGGAAAGTATCATATAGACTCCAAAATGATCGACCATACCGGTGCATTTTGGGTAGGTTTTGGATGGGCTGGTGCCAATAAAAGTAACCGGATAAAAAATGCTTTTAATATCTACAAACACAATCCCGAACAATCGGATAGTTATCCCGAAGAGGAAGGTTACTTTGCTTCAGGTAAAAAAGGGTACAAATGGTTTTCTGACAAGGATGCTATTTATAAATGGAAAGAAGGTACCAATAGTTTTGTCAAAATTTATAGTGCTGATCCAGAAGAATCTTTTAATAGTAAAGGATGTCAAACCAAAGAGGGAAATTTTTATATAACTACTTTAAAAAGTTTGGTTTTTTACAATGTAAAAACAGGAAAGAAAGAAAAATATGCAACAGATAAAATAATTCCTGGAGGAATTTTATATAATCCTCTTGAAGTAGATGACGGAATAATTTGGTTAAGGGCTAATCAAAAAGGGATATATTCTTTTAATCCAAAAACAAAAAAGTTTAAGGCTTATCCCTACCGAGAAGATAGAGAAAAAATAACACCGAAGAATGCGGGGGCATTAGATGACAATATAATATTAGCAACTTATGTTGACAGGCAGCATCATTTTTGGGTGGGCACTAACGCTGGTGGTTTAAACCTTTATGATTCCAAAAAGGATTGCTTCATTTCATATTATAACATACGGAATAAAGATATGTCATGTATTACAGATATTTACGAAGATACCTCAGGCAGGCTTTGGGTGAGTACTTATCTAGATGGTATTTTTGAATTTGATCGCAAAAAAGGAGAATGGATACGGCACCTCAATGAAGCGTCTGGTTTATTATTTAATGGTGTAAAGGGGATAAATGAAGATGCTTCAGGGCAGTTATGGGTAGCAACTGAAAGAGGTTTTTCGCGTATTAATCCTAAAGACCTGTCGGTTAAAAATTTCCCTTTGAATACTATTTTGACAGGATATGATATTCAAAATGATATTCAAAATTTGTACAAATTAGATGACGGCCGTTTGATGACTACGTTATCAAATGGTTTCGTGGTGTTTGATCCCAAAAACCTCGATGCCAATCCGTTTCCGCCAAAAGTGCAACTGGAAGAAATAGCGGTTAATAATCCTAAAGCAAAAAATGAGGAATACACCACCATTTTAACCTACGGGAAGAAAGAAATACAACTCACTTACCAGCAAAACCGTATTCGTTTTAATTATATTGGTTTGCAGTATGATGACCCAGCGGCAAATACCTATGCCTACAAATTGGATGGCTATGATAACAATTGGGTACAGGCCGGAACCCAAAGAACGGTAACCTATACCAATTTGTCTCCTGGAAATTATACTTTTCATATAAAAGCCGCCAACAGCGATGGCGTGTGGAGTACCGAAAATGCGACTATCAATATCATTATATCACCGCCTTGGTGGAAAACCTGGTGGGCTTATACGATTTATTTTCTGGTGTTTATTGTTTCAATACCTTCTTATATTGCTTACCGGGCCAGAAATCTAAAACGGGAGAATAGCATTTTGGAAGAAAAAGTTACTATTCGAACCAATCAGCTGACTAAATCGATAGAAGACCTCAAAACTACACAAAATCAGTTAATCCAATCCGAAAAAATGGCTTCGTTGGGAGAACTTACTGCTGGAATTGCCCATGAAATACAGAATCCATTAAACTTTGTCAATAATTTTTCCGAAGTAAGCAGCGAACTCATTCAAGAGATTCAAGAGGAAAGAGCCAAGAATAATGAGGAAAGAGATGAAGAATTGGTTGGTGAAATTTTAGAAGACATCAGCAAAAATCTAGAAAAAATAAACCATCATGGCAAACGTGCCGACAGCATTGTAAAAGGCATGTTGCAACATTCTCAAACCAGTTCGGGTCAAAAAGAACCTACCGACATCAGCAAACTAGCAGACGAATATTTCCGCTTGGCCTATCATGGATTGCGTGCCAAAGACAAAAGTTTTAATGCGGACCTAGAATTCCATTTAGAAGAAAACCTTCCAAAAGCATCAATTATTCCACAAGATATTGGGAGGGTTTTACTCAACTTATTTACCAATGCTTTTTACTCCACACATCAAAAACAAAAGTTGAGTAACGCTAATTACAAACCCGAAGCTAGTGTAACGACTGCACATAAAGGTGATACTATTGAAATTCGTGTTAAAGACAATGGTATAGGAATCCCGGAAACCATTAAAGATAAAATAATGCAGCCTTTTTTTACCACCAAGCCCACAGGCGAAGGAACAGGATTGGGATTGTCATTAAGCTATGACATTGTGAAAGCACACGGCGGCACTATCAATATCGAAACAGAAGAAGGAAATGGTGCTACCTTTATTATTTCACTACCTTTAAATACTTAATAAACAAGTTGCTATGAAAAAAAATATTCTAATTGTTTTTGTTTTATTTTTTACCGTTTTGAACGCTCAAGTTAAGCGCCCCTTTTTTAATACCATCTCT
>Ga0184629_10000164_pt1 | contig 28759 bp, 28 predicted proteins | sample PLM4_32_b1_FD_133158 | JGI IMG/M metagenome (GOLD analysis project Ga0184629, IMG submission 133158) | Groundwater sediment microbial communities from an aquifer in East River, Colorado, USA - PLM4_32_b1 | ecosystem: Environmental > Terrestrial > Soil > Riparian zone | place: USA: East River...
CGCTTATTGAAGCGGTTTTGCTAAAATTTTTACAAATCCTCCTATCGCCCCAGCTTTGCTGAACATCCTCTGCGCTATTTGCGCTCCATTTCCTTCGATGAAGAAGGCACCTTTGGTTTTTCAGGTTTAAGATCGATGCCATTTTATTTATAACGAAAACCTAATATTGTCATGGTGAAAAAGAGAAGAACAACTGCCATTAAAGCAATGCGCAATGTCTGCCAATCGGCCATAAAACCTATGACAGGAGGTCCAATCAAAAAACCAGAGTATCCCACGGTGGTCACCATCGCAAGACCAACTCCGGATGGTAATCCCTTTACATTTCCGGCAATGCTGTAGGCAATAGGCACGATAGAGGAGAGTCCAAGTCCCACTAAAAAAAAACCCGTAATGGTAATATGTGGCAAGGGTAAAATAAGCGCAAGCGACAACCCTAAGATAGAAATGAGACCACCCAGCACTATCATTTTTTGATCACCAAGCAGGGTTCGGATTTTATCGCCAAAAATTCTCCCGAGGGTCATCGCTGTGGCAAACGCCGAAAGTCCGATCGGAGCAAGCGTTATACTGGCCCTTGCTATATTTTCCATATAGTTTACACTCCAATCAGACATCGCCCCTTCGCCCACCATGCAACAGAAGGCGATGATACCAATGCTGATTAATGATTTGTTCGGGAGCCTGAACAAGGGTCCATCTTGCCGGATGTTGGGATCAGGTTTATCGTGAATTAAATTTCTGCTCATCCATGCTACTGCGATGAGTGCCATGCCAACAACAATTGAAAAGTGATAGAAGAGATCGAAACCCAGATCTGTGAATAATGCTGCCGACCCTGCGCCGAACATCATGCCAATACTAAAAAGAGCGTGAAAAGAAGTCATAATAGATTTCTTATACTCTTGCTCGACAAGTATAGCCTGGGCATTCATCGCTACATCGAGCATGCCGGTAACAATTCCCATGAAGAAATATAAAATAATAAGGCTGGTAATGCCGGGCAATAAGGGAATAAGCGGAACTACAGCACAATACAATAACGCAGAAAAGAGCGTTATCCTTCGGCTTCCATTTTTGATGATGACCCATCCTGTGAAAGGCATCGCCCCTACTGCCCCGATAGATGAAGCGAGCAGCACAAGACCAATTGTGCCATCATCAGCGCCATATAGTTCCTGTATCCTGGGTAATCGTGATACCCAATTTGCGAAGATAAATCCGTTAACGAAGAAGGCGATATTAACAGCAAGACGGCGGAGCAGCACTATATTTTATTGTACTTAAATATAATCAATAGGAGGAAAACGACTATAGCCAGGCCTTTAAACATCAGAACCGCGTAGGTTTTTATCCTAGTTATCATAAGGCCTGACCGAAAATGTACTCGTGCCACTTCCGGATAATCCCTCTTTTGTTATTCCTTCTATAAAAACATTATATTGTCCAATTAAGTCAGACGTGTAAAACTCCACGTGTAGCTTCCCATCCTTGTTGGTGATAAGGTCGGGTGCCCAGTACAATAAACGTCGTTGGTCTGGCAACCTGGTCTCACGCTGTTTTGTTGTTTCGTATTTTGGCGAATAGAATTCGCGCTGAAGTTGCAGTCCATCATAATCGAGCACAACACTTTTGGGGTCAAGTTGAAATCCTCCTAAGTCGCCCGCGTAGGTGGTGTAACTAACGACCCCGGGTAATGATAAGACACCCAGATAATACCTGCGGGTAAGTACTTCGAGTTTTTTTATTTTGAGTGGATCAAAGGCCATGATTTTGTCAACATCGAATACCGGAATCCCATCCAGTAAAATCAATGGATCTTCATCAAATACACTTTTGTTTACGGCATCCATGTTTATAAAATGAAATCCATCTTTTCGTTTACGAACAAGGACACCAGGAACGTATTCCCGCATGATTTCTTCCATCACCGGGAAGCGAGTGTAGTCATCTAAGTAATACGTTGCATCGGCTTTACCATAAAACGCAGTGGTGTCTGTTGTTACAGCCCTGAAATGATTACTTCTTTCTTGGTAGAAAATATCCTGTACCTGCATACCAATGCTTCTGGAGATAAGTTGTTTTTCAAGGCTTGATGAAATATAAAAAGCAGGGAGCGTACGGGTCGAAAATTCGTCAGAAAACGGACTTTGAATCTGAATACGGCTGATACTGTCTTTCATCGTGTTGGTCTGAGCAATAATCTTTCTGGTGCCGCTGAAGTCCTTCATTTCATAGCGAACCTCTCCCAGAGCATTGCTCGTAGATCCATACACTTGAATATTTCTGCCGGGGGAGGAGAGATAAGTTTTGACACCGCGGACGGGATCACCGGAGAGCCCTGTCACCTTACCGGTTATGATGTGTCCTCTATATTCAGGAACGTTAAGAGGATCGGCTTTAGAGTCTTTGAATACGTCGCTCCACGTAAATCTGCGCCAGCCATGGGTTAGCATAACATTATCCAGGTTGAGATTTACTTCCGGATTATCGTTGTCTTTAAAATAGTCGGGTGATTCAATTGAACCGCTCAAATCAGCGTTAAGCCAAAGGTAACTGAGGATATTGCCTTCTGTTCTTTGCTGTAGGGAATCTATTTTATAAACAGCTAGTGACACGTTGGAGGTTTGAGGTTGATGGTTTAAGCTTTCTGTGTTTATGTCCATGGCTACTTTTCTGCGGATCCCAAATTCGCGCTGGCTCGGCTGGATGTCAATCGTCAATTTCTTTTCCAGGGGCATGAAGTAAAGGCGTTCACAAACGGGGTGAAGTTCAGCATCAAAAATAGTCAGGTGTGAAATCCCTTCCTGCAGCTCTTTTTTCGGAACCACAATTGTTGTGTTTCCGTGTTGCAGGAAATGCACTGTGGCTACCGATACTATAGTGCGGGCGTGGATGAATAAATAAATTGCCGGTATTTCTGATGTAGACCTAAGGTTGGCGCTAACGGATATGGAAAGGAGATTATCCGTACTATCTTTTACACGCATAACATATCCGGATTCGAGTATGGCTGGAATTTTATATGTATTCAGTCGACCTTGATCATCTTCCAGGATGGCGCGGTACTCATGGCCAATAAGAGGGGTCAGCTCAAAACTTCCCATGCCAAACTTTAGTGGCGTGAAGGAAGTAATGGTGTCATTATTTTGGTCTATCACAATACCGTGGAAATTAATTCCCTTCCCTGAAGTATCGATAACCCGAAAAGCTACTTTTGATTCTAAGCCATAGACCAGATTTCCGCCTTCGGGAAAAAACTGTGCATCGGGTTTTGAGGCGGGTTTTGACTTTTCAATTTCAAGTTTTTTAAAGGTGTTGATGACGGTAATGGATTTATGAAAATAGAAATCAGGATTAAAGTTTTTCATCCAGTTTGTGTAAGCCCTGACAGTGTAATTTTCAGATTCGATTGAAGCCGGTAGAAAAAGCGATCCGTTACCGAATCCGTTTTGCAGGGAAACTTTGGTTTGTAATACCGCGTGATTGTTTTTATCCAAAATTTCCACGTAGGCCACCTTACTGATGTCTAGAGGTCTATGGAGGACACCGTCTACTAAGTATAGTTTGAACCAAAGTGTTTCACCCGTGAGGTACAATTCCTGGTCTAAGTGGGCGTAGATTTTTTCGGACGAAAAATTAATGCGATAATGATCGAATTTTTTAAGCAAGGTGTCAAGTTCCGATTTTTGAGCTGCACCAACGGTGCTGACAAAGACAAAGGCAGTTGCCATCAAATTCATTTTGGTTGCAAAAAAAACATTCTTCATTAATTTCATGAACTTTTAATTATAGCGTTGCTAAGAATCAGGATTTGTTGAAGTACTGTTCATAATACATTTATACGATTATTAATTTTTTTCATACTGAGGAATCTATGGCCAAAACGCTGGCTTCGTTAATGACCCACCCTGCGTACGACAATCCGCGCATGCAGGAGTGGATTTGGTGTAGCCGATAATGCCAGGGCCGGTTTCAGAATAAAGCGCGGAGCCGATCGTTTCGGTACCGGTGAGATCTTCAAGATCCATATAACATATAAATGCTCTGGGAATACTGGGAACAACACAAATGGTATCTACCTGACAACCCGGCTGGCGGATCAGTTTCCTGAGGTGAAAAGGCAGTGTACTATGATCGAGAAAAAACCTTTCTTCCTTTGCCGCTCCAGCACTAAAATAACCAAGTACAGGGGCACCGGGATTACTCAGGCTATGGATGTTTCCAGGCACCTGAGAAGGCATGGGATCAAAAAGCCCTCCCACGTCCTCCGTTGTTTTTTTAAGTTGTTCCCAAAAATCGAATTCACTTTTGCTGACCGCGCGTTGTTTTACCAAAATACTATATTTAACCGAGATCTTGTTTGATCCTACTGGTAAAAACGCTATCGGATATTGGTAAACGACATCTTCAGCCAGTCGGACCGTTGAGGCAATTGTAATCTTTGTGGATGGCAGCGACCGCCAGCAGGTATGAATCCGCTCGGCATCTGTTCTATAAACTGGCTCCTTATTAACCAGTTTGAAGTCGGATGAAACAGCAGCATGATACTGCCAGGTTTCAACATAGTCCCACCGGTAATACCGAGTACTGCCCGCAGCATCGTGAGCATTGACCAGAATATTTACCCCATTATCCATGGCTTCCCAGGTAATACTGTCAATAGGTGGTGATTGTTTAATTTCTACGTAGTCTGAAAGGTAATCCTCATCCGGCGTGTGTATAGACAGCTGGTATTTTGCCGTTGGGTCAACGTTTAATCCGACTATGGTATAGGTGCCGGAGTCTTGCTCTGTTAAAGTGTATGAGTTGCCACCTTCTGTTTGTATTGAAACAGACGCATTCAATTCCGCCTCAGCTTTGTTTGCATCAGAAAGTGTATTCGCATGTGTTAACCTGATCGTTGCTGAGCCATCCGTGACGTCCAGAAAACCGTCAACTACCAGGATGTCCACTGCTTCAAGTATAGTCGGTGGCTGGTACGGGTAAAGACAGGCGGAAACTGTAAAAATGAATGTGCTGATTAAAGCAATGTGGTTTCTCCCCTTGTTCATACAGAAGCAATCATATAGTCTAAAACAAGGACAGTTGTCCGCAAAATTAATTTTGATGTGAAAAAAACTCGCTCCCTTAATTTCATGAACCTGCTATCTTCACCTTTAATGTCTATGGAGTTGTTACGTGCACAGCCGACGACAACGGTCAAAAAGTATGCGCTATGGTTATTAAATTTTTTCAAACTACTGAATCTATGGCCAAAACGCCGGTTTCTTTACCGTCCCTCCCTGCACCCGGCAATCGGCGCACCTGGGAGAAGATCTGGTATAACCGATAACGAAAGGGCCGGAATAAACGGCAGTACCGATTATCTCTGAACCCAAGAGATTTTGAAGATCTGCAAGCATAATAGTGTCTGGTGTACAACCCGTTTCCCGTGAAGGTTTTCGTAAGTGATCAGGCAGGTCATAATAGCTCAGAAAAAATCTAGCTTCATAAGCAGCTCCGGCAGAGAAATACCCAAGCACAGGCGCGGATGGATTACTTAGGTTGTGAATGTTTCCGGGCACTTGCGAAGGCAGTGGATCAAAAAGCCCCCCCACGTCTTCCGTTGTTTTTTTAAGTTGTCCCCAGAAGTCGAATTCGGCTTTGCTAATAGCGCGTTGTTTTACCAAAATGCTGTATTTAACTGAGACCTTGCTTGATCCTTTTGACAAAAACGTGATCGGATAATCACGAATGACATCTTCAGCCAGCCGAATAGAAGAGGCTATTGAAATTTTTGTTGATGGAACCGTGCGCCAGCATGTGTAGATCCGGTCGGAATCCGCCCGATAAACAGGCTGCTTATCAATCAGTATAAAGTCGGATGAGATGGCAGCATGATACTGCCATGTTTCAACATAGTCCCATCGGTAATAGCGCGTACTGCCTGTGGCATCATGTGCATTGACCAGAATATTTACACCATCGTCTTCTGCCTCCCAGGTAATACTGTCGATGGCTGGTGATTGTTTTATAGGTACATAGTCGGAAAGGTACTCTTCCTCATCCGACGTGCGCACAGACAATTGGTATTGTGCGGCTGGATCAATATTCAATCCTGTGAGGATATATGTTCCGGAGTCTTGCTCAATTAAAGGGTAGGAGCTGCCATCTTCTGTACGGATGGCAACAGCCGCATTCTGCTCCGGCTCAGGTTTGTTTTGATTGGAAAGTGTATTTGCGTGTGTTAACCGTACCGTTGCTGACCCGTCCGTACTGTTCAGGTAACCGTCGACTACCAAAATGTCAACATCTTCTAGAATGGGTGGCGGTTGGTACGGCTCAATGCACCCTGAAACGACAAAGAGGATTGTGCATACTAAAGTAATATAGTTCTTACAGGTGTTCATGCAGAAGTTAAAGTACGCCCATGACAAAGCAAGTTGTCACTATTGGTTTGGATGTGTGAAAGAATTTCTTCATAATTATAACCTTTGATAAATCCATCGACTACCATAATATTTACTTCTCCTTTAATGGCTCCTGGCTGATAGGTCTCCGGCCTGTCATCATCATCGGGAAAGAGTAATATAATAAACAATACCTCATGTGTGTGTTCATGCTAAAACTTGAAATTATAAGTAACGGTAGGAACAGGCTGCGCAAATACGGATAACTTATATCCGTTGATTTGCCCGTTTTCCGATCTGAAGAATACAGAGTATGCGTTTTTTCGGCCTGTAAGGTTATACACTGCAAAAGTCCAGGAGCTATGCGCCAGTTTTTTAATTTTATGATTACCCTCAATGTTTATGGAAATGTCTGTCCTGAAATAGTCTGGAATGCGGTACTGGTTTCTTTCCGAGTAGTATAGTCTGCTACTTCCTCCTAATTCATACTTTGCCAATGGAAGGGTAATGGGCCTTCCCGTGCTGTAGGTCATGTTGAGTGAGAAGTTAAATCTCCGGCTGAATTTATAATTACCAATGAAGTTTACAGCATGTGGCTTGTCATAGCTACTGGGATAATATTTTCCCTCGTTGACGGTTTCTGAAGGATAATTACTCTTGGCCTGGAGAAATGTTCGTGAGTAGGTATAACTTATCCATCCATTTAGCTTACCGGTTGCTTTCTTTATCATAAACTCTGCTCCGTAGGCTTTACCATTTGCATTAACGACGTCGGTTTCAATATGCGGGTTTAGTAATAAGACCGCGCCATTTTTGAAATCAACAGAGTTTTCCATCGTCTTATAATATGCTTCGACGGAAACATCAACTGAATTCTTCTTCATGTTTTTGTAAAAGCCAATTGAAATCTGATCACCGACCTGAGGTCGGATATAGGAATCACTTAGTTTCCAAATGTCGGTAGGTGTAATGGCAGTAGTATTCGAAAGCATTTGAATGTATTGCCGCATGCGGTTATAGCTGAACTTTATAGAAGCATTACCGGAAATACTGTAGCGTACTGAAAACCGCGGTTCTGCTCCGTGATAAGATGCAATTGATTTTCCGGCACTGTATTGAATAGTATCCTGAATGCTAGCCTCTTCTCTTGGAAGACCATTCGCATACACGTAAACATCTTTCGGTCCCAGGTATTGATAGAACGAATAACGAATGCCAGCATACAGAGACAACTTTGGTGAAACTTCAAAATTATCACCTACGTAGATAGCACTTTCCAAACCTTGCTCCTGTTGTAAAACATCAGGCAGGATCAACGACTGCTCTCCGTTGGGCTGAAAATTACCCGGTGCCAACGTATAACGAACCGTACTCAGCCCTGCCGTGACGGTATGCTTTGCATTAAGGAAATAATTAAAATCGGCCTTCGCATTAACTTGCTGAACAAAGAAGTCCATGGTGAATGCGTTCACCGGGTTGGCGCTGCTTTCAATGGAATAGTTATACTTGCTAAAACCACCGGTTAGTACGCCATAAAATTTATTGTTAAAAATGTGTTTCCATTTCAGTGAAGCATTGCGGTCACTATAATTGTAGGATGTATCAGCATCCAATTTGAATTTGTCTTTACTTAAATAGGCGGAGAGATAGAGATGGTTTTTGTCATTGATCTTATGACTGATGTTTGCATTAATATCATAGAAAGAAGCCGTACTGTTTTGAAGTTCTTCTGAATCAAGTTGACGCAAGATCCAATTCGAGTAAGTGGATCGTACACCCAGCAGGAATGAGGTTTTTTCTTTGAGTATCGGGCCTTCCAGGGTTAACCGCCCGGTGATCGGACTGATGCCTCCGGAGCCTGAGAATTTTTTCAGGTTACCTTCCCGCGAACTCACGTCCAGCACGGAGGATAGCCGGCCACCATAATCGGCTGTAATTCCGCTTTTGTACAACTCCACATTTTTTAAAACATCGGGATTAAATGTTGAAAAGAAACCAAACAGATGGGACGGATTATATACAATAGCATCGTTGAAGAGTATAAGGTTTTGATTCGTGGCGCCACCGCGGACGTTCAAGCCTACTGTACCTTCACCAACGGATTGTACACCGGGCAAGGTAAGGACCACTTTCATAATGTCTGTCTCACCCAGGGCCAGGGGCATATTTTTCATCGTCTTGATATCGAGCTTTTCCATCCCCATTTGCAATCCCGTTACACGAACATCTTGTTCCGATTGTATCACTACTTCTTTGAGTGGTGTAACGTCTTCTTCCAGCTCTATTTCGAGATTTCCATCGGAGTATAGCATGATCTGCCGCAGGGTTGGCTTCATGGCGATGCTTTTGATCTTAAGTTCATGACGGCCTTTCGGCAAGGTAATGGAGTAATATCCAAATTGATCTGTAACAACCCCGATCAATGGTTTCTCAATAAATATAGCCGCGCCGATAACGGGCTCTCCGTTGGTGGCGTCACGTATATGCCCGGCCATCGTTGCCTTACCTTGCAGGTTAGCTGTTTTTATTCCAATAGAATAAAGTTTACTCTCGACTAATTTTTTTTGCTTCTCCCTTTTTTCATAGAGTGTATAATCAAAGGCAATATCGTCATGACGGGCAGAGGTAACTCCGGTGTCAAAAAAGTCTGAGGGTAAATCGGCCATAATTTCGCGCCCTTCTGTAATAAAGATGTTGCCAAGATCATCAATAGCATAATGAAGTTCCGTGCTAGCAAAAAGCTGATCGAGTACGGTACTTATAGTTTTCCCTTGAACGGATAGGGTTATTCGAAGACTGTCTGTCGCGCGCGGGTTAAAGTAGAAATGGTATTGGGTCTTCGATTCAATATCGGTTACAAATTCCTCAAAGGAAAGCCCGTTAAAATCTATGGTGATCAATTCTCGTTGCTGCCCAAGCACGTTCTTATGGAAGAGCATTGAAATGGAGCAAACAAGAATGAAACGGTAAAATAGATTCATGATTATTTATTTTGGGCATCATAAAATTCAGCCAAACGAACAGTGCCCGTTTCGCGATCGGCGTTAAAGTTGATTTTATTTTTGTTAAGTAGTGATTTCAAATCTTGTTTCCGGTCACGGAAAACCTCCAGCACAGAACCTTTCTTATTTACAGGGAAATATATTCCATTTTTTAAAATGAAAAGCTGATTATTTTCTTCAAACCTGGAGATGATATCATTAGACTCAACTTTTTGCTGTAATGTTTTCTCGCGACGGGCGTATACCTTTGTAACACCATCGTATAACACCTCGTAGAATCCATCAGAAATTGTTCTTGTTTCATTTCTGCGTAGTCTGACGAAGGTATGGTCCGCTAACGAGAATCGCATTATCTTTTCACTTACAAGTTCTAATTTGGCGCCATTGAGTATATGTTCGGTGATTACTTTATCACGGCTGAGATCATAAAACATGGGTACATTTTTATAGACCTCATCATCATAAAGGATATCGCCATACGCCCAGTCGTCTTCTCCGAAATAAGGATGTTCATCATTTCTGCTTAGATAGTCGCGATACTCACTTCCATTATAAAGTCGGGATTGCCCGTGAATAAACTGGTCATATAATTTCTCCTGGTGCTTTTTGGCCAACGTTAAAAATGCAGTGTCGGGCTTGGCATACTGGGCAAAACAATGCCCGGATATCAGGAAACAGGAAAGAAAATAAAGTTGGCGGTAAATCATTTTAAGGTCCACAATACGATTGATAATCATTAAAAATAGTTTTTAAATGACTTACGAACTATACCGTTAAAGGAATAAATTCGGGGCCGGTTTTATGATGAGTTAGAAGGCATAAAAATAGCCCCGGAAAACGGGGCTATTTTATTTGCATGGGTTGTTCAATTTCTTATTTCGCATAGGCAACACTTCTCATTTCCCGTATGACGGTCACCTTCACTTGACCAGGATATTGCATATCCCGTTCTATTTTTTGCGAAATATCAAAGCTTAACTGCCCGGCACGTTCGTCGCTGGCTTTTTCAGCATCGACAATAACGCGCAACTCCCGGCCTGCCTGAATCGCATAGCACTTGTCTACACCTTCGAAACTCATGCCAAGCTGTTCAAGTTCCTTCAATCGCTTAATGTATTGTTCCATCACCTCACGCCTTGCCCCCGGGCGAGCACCGCTGATGGCGTCACAGGATTGTACAATGGGGGAGATGATGCTGGTCATTTCAATCTCATCGTGATGGGCACCGATCGCGTTACAGATCACCGGGTGTTCTTTGTATTTCTGGGCAAGTTCCATCCCAACAATAGCGTGAGGTTTCTCAAGCTCTTCAGGCCAAACTTTGCCAATGTCGTGAAGTAAACCAGCACGTTTAGCTTGTTTCACATTCAGGCCAAGTTCTGTCGCCATAATGGCGCAAAGATTAGCAACCTCACGTGAGTGTTGCAACAGGTTTTGTCCATACGATGAGCGGAAGCGCATTCGGCCAACCATTCTAACAAGTTCCGGGTGTAGTCCGTGAATGCCCAGATCAATCACCGTACGTTCCCCAATTTCCACTACTTCGTCTTCGATATTTTTCGTGGTCTTAGCCACAATTTCTTCAATACGTGCCGGGTGAATGCGACCATCCTGGACGAGACGGTGTAATGAGAGTCTGGCAATTTCTCTTCGTACCGGATCAAATCCTGAGATGATGATAGCCTCTGGGGTATCATCCACAATGATCTCTACACCAGTAGCCGCCTCTAACGCGCGTATATTTCGTCCTTCGCGGCCGATGACTTTACCTTTAATATCATCACTTTCGATGTTAAAAATCGAAACACAGTTTTCAATGGCGTGTTCCGTAGCGGTGCGTTGTATAGTCTCCACTACAATTTTCTTCGCCTCCTTGGTTGCCGTTAACTTCGCTTGCTCCATAATGTCTTTGATATAGCTTGAGGCACGGGTTTGTGCTTCATCCTTCAGGGAGGCAATCAATTGTTCGCGCGCTTCCTCGGCGGTGAGTTTGGAGATATTTTCTAATACCTGGATCTTTTGCTGGTTGAACTTGTCAAGTTCTTCTTTCCGTTTCTTGGTGTGCTCCAGTTGTGCAGAAAGATCTAGCCGAATATCATCCAGTTCACCTTCTTTGCGTTTCAGGTTTTCAATTTCTTTGCTCAGGGTTTGCTCACGTTGCTTAATCTTCTGTTCGTTGCTGATGATCAGATTTTTCTTCTTGTTAGCTTCCTCCTCAAACTCAGTTTTCATTTTGAGGAGTCTTTCCTTGGCTTCCAGAATCCTGTCCCTTTTGAGGTTCTCGGCTGCAATCTCGGCTTCCTTCAGGATTAGCTTGGCTTTGGCATCAGCATTCTCCTCGTTCTTTTGAAGTTTACGTTTATACAGAAGAGAACCGATCAACAGGCTCAGCACAATCGTAGCGATAATGCTGACCACGATAACGATGACGGTCATTGACATAAAAAAAATAGGTTATGAACTACCCCGGGGTTGCCGCCTTGGCTCAAGAAGTGACAGGAGTGAAGGGTCAGAGAATGGATTGGGAGACCAGGTGGTTGATTTGGCTTAATTTTTCAAACACCGTCTGATCGATGGCCTGGTGTGTATCTTCCGCTGTCATCTTATCGATGAGGCAATCGAATGCTACCATAGCCAATAAATCTTGTTTATCATCAATCCCAAATTGTTCCCTGTAAGATTTTATTTTTTCATTAATGAGTTTCCCGGCTATTCTTACCCGCTCTTCATCCGTAAGCTTCACCTTCATCGGGTACTCGCGGTCTGCTATCTTAATCTTTATAGAGAGGTCCTCCATGAAATATTCTTACAGGTTGCTTATCTGCTTAAATGGGCGATGCACTTGTCTATCTCACGAATGTAATCGTCCACTTTTTTCTTCAACTCCGAAACACTTCCGTCTTCCGGGTTTAAACTATCCACAATTTTAGTGATTTTCAATTGATTATGAAAGCCGGAGATCTGCTCATCACGTACCCTGATGGCTGCCTTCAGCTCTTGGTTTTCTTTTTTCAGGGCTTTCACCTCTTCTTTAAAGTTCTTATGCTCGTTGATGAGCACCAAAATTTTGCGTTCCAACCCATTAAGGTTGGTTTTTAAGAGTTCCTGATCCATGCGAATGTTCTTTTGCTATTGTCCGTTAGCCTTACCCGTTAACATCAATTTTATTTTAGGTTGGCTATCCGCAATCAGTCCATCTTCCTCTACAACTTCCCCTCCGCTGGCTTTTTGCTAATCACCTCCCCATGATTAACTTCAATCTAAAATCCCTGAAGGGTTAGAACGCATCTAACTCCCGAGGTACACATTCATTTCCTGATCACCGCACCAAGACGCTCAAAAGCAATCATCAGTTGTTCCATAGTTTTTTCTATCTCCTCGTCTGTCAGCGTCTTGTTTTCATTCAAGAGTGTAAAGCCAAGGGCATATGCTTTCTTTCCCTTGGGTATGTTCTCTCCTTCGTAGACATCAAAGGCAATAATACTTTTTATCAACGACCTTTCCGTGCTCATCACCAGGTTTCTTATTTCTTCGAAGCTAACCTGTTTATCTACGACGAGTGACAAATCCCTTCTTACCTCAGGAAACTTTGCTACCTCTTGAATTACTAACTTAGGGTTTGCAGCTTGGAAAAGCAAGGATGTATTCAACTCCGCATAAAATAAATCTTGCTTGATGCCAAAATCTTTCAGCAAGGCAGGTTTTACTTTTCCGAGTTTTCCAATTTCATCATTTCCTCGCAACAGTTTTGCGCCATATTCCAGCAATTGATCTTGTATGGTCACCTGCCTGGCATCGTCTAGCCCTGTTTTAAGCAAGACGTGATAAACATGTTGGGCAAGGTCATAATATGTTGTTGCCTTCGTATCATGTTGCCAGTTTTCGGTTTCTCTATTTCCGGTTATAAAAAGTACGAGGCGTTCTTCTTCACTGTACTTATCATCTTCTTTGTAATAAATTTTTCCGAACTCGTATAACTTCAAGTCCTTTTGCCGTCGGTTGATGTTGTAAGCACACACCTCCAGGCCGGAAAACAAAAGTGATTGTCGCAAAACACCTTGTTCTTCGCTGAGCTTGTTTAAAATACCAACGGCCGTTCCTTTGAAATTGAGGCTGTGCTTCTCCTGGTAATATTGGCTTGTGAGTGAATTTGTCCAGATTTCGCAGAATCCGTTGGAAATCAGAAGTTCACCAATGGTCCTTCTGTATTTATCAATGTCTTTAGAGGGAAACTCAGCCAGGTAATCGGTGCGCGCTGTGTTAGAAAGCTCAATGTTGTTAAAACCGTATATACGCAGAATTTCTTCCACTACGTCGGCTTCCTGCATTACGTCGACGCGGTAGGGTGGTACAGAAACTGTATAGGAATCATCTTTTTTCTCCACAATCTCAATATCCAACCTTGACAGGATAGAATGAACTTCATTTCGTGGAATAACCTTACCAATCAATCGGTTAACATTTTTGTCCTTTATTATAATAAGCCGGTTTGTGATTTTGGATGGGTAGACATCGATAATATCGGAGGAGATTTGTCCCCCTGCAATTTCTTTAATCAGCAGAACTGCGCGTTTTAATGCGTACACCGTAACGTTTGGATCCGTTCCACGCTCAAAACGGAATGAAGCGTCAGTTTTCAGTTGGTGGTGCGTGGAAGTCTTGCGAATATAATCCGGGGAGAAGCAAGCACTTTCCAGGAAAATATTCTTCGTATGCGATGTTATCCCGGATTTTGATCCACCAAAAACACCTGCTATGCACATCCCTTCGTGTGCATTACAGATCATAAGGTCATTCTCCTGAAGGGTTCTTTCTTTATTATCCAGGGTTATGAATTTACTGCCCGCGGCTAAAGTCTTCACTACAATCTTACCTCCGGTAATTTGATCTGCGTCAAAAGCGTGAAGTGGTTGGCCAATTTCGTGACAAACAAAATTCGTTATATCCACTACATTGTTAATGGGTGTTAGTCCAATGGATAATAATCTATACTTTAACCAGTCGGGTGACTCAGTAACTTTTACTCCCGAAATAGTCACCCCAGAATAACGCGGACAAGCATCCGTGTTTTCTATCTCAACAGGTATAACAAGGTTGTTATTGTCAGGTTTAAAGGGATCCACGGCGGGCCACTTTATCTCACGGTTTCTGGAAGCCTTAATGTCGCGGGCAACACCGATATGCGACGCAGCATCTGCCCGGTTTGGTGTCAAACCGATCTCCAGAATATGATCGGACAGGATCCTATAAAATTTCGATGCTGATGTTCCATTGGGAACATCCGTATGGAGTACAATAATGCCAGCGTGACTTTCTCCTAAACCGATTTCATCTTCCGCACAGATCATCCCTTCCGATTGCTCCCCCCGGATCTTAGTTATCTTAATGGAGAATGGTTCTCCTTTCGTTGGGTAGATCGTTGAGCCGTGCACCGCCACCACTACTTTTTGACCAGACGCCACATTGGGTGCACCACAGACAATCTGCAATGGTCTTTCTCCTCCAACATCTACGGTTGTAATAGAAAGTTTATCGGCATTAGGATGTTTGGAACGTGTTAAAACTTGTCCGATAACCAGGCCCTTCAAGCCACCTTTAACGCTTTCATGCACTTCAACGCTTACTACTTCCAGTCCTGTAGAGGTCAGTACATGGCCGATCTCTTCGGGTGATTCCGGGATATCAATATATTCCTTTAGCCAATTATACGAAATGGTCATAGCTTCAAATAGAAGGCCGTGTCAAACACTTACGGGTTACTTCAAGTGGGCAAAAATAAGGTCTTTATTAGAACTTTTCTAAAGTTAGTAGTAATACTGCAGCGCGGCCCAGCTGAAACGTTAGGGTTAATCGTGATAAGTCTTTTCTCCGGCATTTATAGCCACTTTCAAGAGATTTTCAGACGGTGGAAATGGGCAGGAATATTTTTCAGCATAGGCGCAATAAGGATTGTAGGCTTTGTTAAAATCCAATACGATGGTATTGCTACCGGGGACTTTGCTTACATCAAGGTATCGGCCCGCACCGTAGGTTTCCTCGGCACTGGTCTCATCTCCAAAAGCAAGAAAGAGTTTTCCGCGGAATGGCCCGGCGTCGATAACTTCCAGGATCAATAATTTATGATGAAGTCCCCCTAAGTCAAATTCTGCATGGGCGTATTCAACATATCGTTGCTCTTTTCCATCACTTGTCCCAAGTATAACCGTCTTCTTATTTTGCATCGGGCGTAAGTCCGCAGTGATCTTGTATCCTATATCGGCGGGATAATAATGAAGGCTTGTAAAATGCTCAGGGTTCTCCGCAAAGGGTGATTCAGGTGATGTTCGCATAAACCTGTCTTTGTCTTCGCGCTCCTTATTGATCTCATTAATGTAGGCTGTCTGATCCTGGCTTCCTATTAAAGAGTACAACATCGTTATTAATACTACAATAATAACGATCAGGAGAAGTATGTTTCTGGTTTTCACGGGAGGACTATTTTTTTGGGATACAGTTTTTTCTGATTTTCTTCCCAAACGGAAATGCTGTCTCGCTTAGCCTCAAATAAATTAAAAAATAAAGGAATGCCATTGTCAGCCAACTCGCCAGGAGCATTGGCCAGTATACACACGGCGATTTTTTCTTTCGGGTTCACCGCCACCTCGCTTCTATATCCGTTGACATAACCTCCGTGATAAATTAACGTGTCGTTTGGATAGTGTAATACGCGCCACCCTAAACCATAATAGGAATTGCTCAGGCGATGCATCCTGCCGTAGTTTCTGTTTTTAGAAGGGGCTTTCACAATGGGAGTGTAAATTTCGTTGAGGGTTTCCGGCGAGATCACGTCTTTACGGTTTCCCAGCAGGGCAATCATCCACTGTGCCATGTCCGAAATACTGGCATTGACACCGCCTGCAGGGGCAACATTATAATAAGTATCGGTGATCCTGGCGGGCGTCCATTTCCCTCTTTTCAATTGGTGAGGTTTGGCAACATTAGTGTTTTGCATAATGCTTGCATAATTGATGGATGCAGTTTTCATTTTCAAGGGGATAAAAACCTTTTCCATCATTTGCGCTTCATAAGGTTGTCCTGTTTTTGATTTGATTACCTCACCTATAATACTGTAGGCTACATTTTGATAGCTGTATGCCTTGCCAACCTTTGTGACGAGATTAATATTTTTCAGCCAGGAAAGCATTGAGTCCAGGGATGCTCCTTCTTCCACCATATTGGTGTAGGCATGATACGGGAGTCCGGTAGTGTGTGAGAGTATATGCCTGATGGTAAGCTTTTCCGTTTCCTCTTTTGAATTCAACGCGAATTTTGGTAAATACTTCACAATAGAATCGTTCCAGGCGAGTACCGTATCCTCTACTAGTATTCCAGTAAGAAACGACGCAAAACATTTGGACACAGAAGCAATCCTAAAAACAGTATTGACATCGACAGAGTCTGAACCAGTTGCACTCTTCACACCGAACCCTTTGAGGTATACAATCGTGGAATCGTAAACAATGGCTATCGCAGCACCCGGTGTATGTGACTCTTGTGACAAGGCAGCGATCTTTTTGCCGTAGTCAATTAACAGTTGTTGGAGGTATGGATTGATTAATTTTGTAGTTATAACTTTTTTCGGAGGAGCAGGAGCCGGCCGTTCTTTAGTCATTACCTGGGCCACCAGGATGGGCACGACAATGACGAGTAGTCCAACAAAAAAAGGATGCTTTATTTTCATCTCTACAATATGTAACGACAGACCGTTAAGTGTATTTTAAATCAGTCCTTCATCTGCAAAGCTAAAATAATTCTGACCGGCTATGATAAGATGATCAAGAACTTGTATCTCCAACAGGCGGCCTCCCGCAGCTAATTTTTTGGTGAGGTCAACGTCCGCCTGACTGGCAGTGAGGTTTCCAGATGGGTGATTGTGGGCAAGAATGATGCCGCTGGCCAGTTCTTCTAAAGCAACCTTGAAGATGATTTTAGGATCGGCTACGGTACCCGCAACCCCTCCCTGACTTACTTGATATTTTTTAACTACTCGATTCGCGCGGTTAAGCAAAATAACCCAGAACTCTTCGTGCGGGATGTCCAGCAGATCTGACTTGAGCAATTCGTAGGCATCAATTGATCCTCCGATTTTTGGCTTTTCTTCCTGCTCCAACTCCTTTCGTCTGCGTCCAAGCTCCATTGCGGCCACTATGGTAATGGCTTTTGCTTCGCCGATACCTTTTAACTTCATTAAATCCTTGATGGTAAGACGTGCCAACTGATGCAGATTGTTGCCGGCATTTTGAAGGACTATCTTTCCAAGTTCAACTGCACTCATTGTTCTTGTTCCTGAGCCTAGCAGAATGGCAAGCAACTCCGCGTCTGAGAGTGCTGACTTTCCTTTTAAGATTAGTTTTTCGCGCGGTCTGTCTTCGGGGGACCAGCGCTTGATGCTGAGGCTTTTTTCTTCTGTACGCATAACGGCCAACGGTTAAATTTCTTTAAAAATACAGACCCGGAAAGTCTTAAGGAAGCTTTATGGGCCTGATTATAAAAGACAAACCCCACTTTAGGCGGGGTTTTATAGGTTTATCCTGGGAATAATCGAATCACTACGCAATCTTATTCACCAGCTTTGTCAATTTTGACTTCTGGTTGGCGGCTTTTTTCCAATGGATTATGTTTTTCTTAGCCAACTTATCGATCATTGAAGAAACTTCCTTCAAAAGCGCTTCGGCTTCAGTCTTCACGGTAGTCGCTCTTAATTTCTTAATGGATGTTCGGGCAGTTTTGTGCTGATAACGGTTTCTAACGCGTTTAGCCTCGTTGGAGCGAATTCTTTTTTCTGCTGACTTATGGTTTGCCATATGTTTTCTAAAAATAAGGAGTGCAAAGGTAAATGGATTTGCCGGATATGCAAAAGCAAATTTTAATGAATTCTGGGTAGGGGTCAAAAAGTTGATGTTTTGGCGGTTCTGTGGCCATTTTCAAAGCTTTTGTACAAAGGGAACCCAAAATTTATTCACCCATTGGTTCGCTCAATTAAGGTGGTGCCAGGGGAAGATCTATCTGCATTAAATTCTAATCTATGCTCTAACTGGCTGAGCCTCCATCAATGTTGAAGGTCCTGAGTGATTGCGCAAGCGATAGTTGAAAAGGAAGGTCGAAGGGAATCAATTTGCCAATGAATTTTGCTAAATTAAATTCCGCAGAAAATCACGCTGCTCTATACCGTTGTCCTCAAGTTTGTTATTTATGAAACGACCCGTTATTACTATTTTTTTAATTGGAACGCTTTTTCTTTTTTCGAGCTGGGGATTTTTTGCGCATCAGCGTATCAACCGTCTTGCTGTTTTTATACTTCCTCCGGAGATGATTGGATTCTATAAGGAAAACATTCAATACATTACAGAAGCTTCTGTCAATCCGGATAGGAGAAGGTTCTCTTTGGTTGATGAAGCTCCACGGCATTATATTGACCTGGATCATTATGGCGACAGTGCTTTATATAAAATGCCACGCTACTGGCAGGAGGCGGTGGAGAAATATTCGGAAGATACCTTGAAAGCATTTGGCATTGTGCCCTGGCACATTAACCGTGTATATTATTCCCTGAAGGATGCCTTTCTCCTGCGCGATCCGGAAAGAATTTTAAAGCTTTCTGCTGAACTAGGTCACTACATAGCCGATGCTCATGTCCCGTTGCACACCACGGAGAACTATAATGGTCAGCTTACAGGCCAGGAAGGTATCCATGCCTTTTGGGAGTCACGCTTGCCGGAGTTGTTCTCAGATGACTTCAACTATTTTGTGGGAAAGGCTGAATACATCTCCAATCCACAGGCAGCAGCGTGGAAGGCGATTCAATCCTCCCATAGTGCCGTAGATTCTGTGCTATCAGCAGAAAAGAAGTTGTCAGAAAAAATGGAGAATAAGAAATACTCTTTTGAGACAAAAGGAAGACAAACTGTTAAAGTGTATTCTCAACCATATGCGAAGGCTTACTATCTCCTGCTGAATGGAATGGTAGAGCGACAAATGCGCGCATCCATTAAACTGATTGGAGATTTTTGGTTTACAGCCTGGATCGATGGCGGCCAGCCGGATTTGAATGCCATGATTGGCTACTCTCCGTCAGAGACTGAATTAGCGGAACGGCGAAAAGAACTACAGTACTGGAAACAAATGAAGTTGAAATCAAGAGAACATGAAATAGACTATTAATTCAATAAGGCACTTGCAATTTCTTCCCATTCTTCTACTAAGCTTTTTTTACAAACAGGTTGATTTGCCCGGTGATACCAGTACGAAGCATTTCCCAAATCGCCTTCCTTTCTGTGTAAATAGGCGTGTATCCATGAGCCATCCTTCGTGTTTACTTCTTGCGCCAGATTGTGCGCGGCTTCCCAATTTCCTTTTGCATCATACCAAAGAGCTTGTAATAAATTGTTTATGTACGAAGGTGGATAAGATTGCTTAATGGATTCTTTAAATTCGGAAAGCGTCATTGCTTCATTAATTTATTGTCAAAATCTTTCAACGGGAAATGTCCTTAAGTTAAACGATTCTCCTTGCGCAATGAAACTTTGAAAATTGATTATTGAACATTTTTTTAGCAGAGTCTATTGAAATGGTCAATAGTCGATGCTCCATAGTCCATAGTTGCATTTCAACCATGGACTATCGACTTCTACACAATAGAAGCCCATACCATTCACTAACAACCATTTACTCATCACTATTACGGGGCAGGTTTACTTTCCACTAGTTCCTTCAGATCTTTTAACCCTTGATCAAACTGACTACTCAGCATGAACCCCATGAAGACCCACGTTGCTTTTCCAGCGAGGCCACTATTCTGACCGTCATAGGTCCAGGTTACACGCGTTCCTTCTCCTTCAGGCTCCAGTATAAATTCACTATAGTATTTTCCTTCAGCATCACCGAAAGACATCCCGCTTTTAACGCGCTTGTTCTCCTCGATTTCCAAAACCCACTGTGATCCTTTTCCTGTTTTAGGTCCGTCCCAATTCGTTTTGGAACCTACGCTCGCTTCAGGCCCTTCATAAGTGTGCTTAGCTTCCGGATCCATTTTGGCCCATGGTGACCAAACATTAAAATTTTTATAGTTACTGATCTCCGGGAAGATCGCGGAGGCTGGGGCATTAATTACGATGGTTTTTTCCATGTGGGCTTCCGGTGGTTGCACAGCAATCACGATCCCCAGAATAGCGATAATCGCCAATACAGCGGTGCCGATGATTTTGACTGTTTTCATATGAAGCGAAGTTTTATATAACTAAGTTACTAAAATTATTAGCGCCGAAAACGTTGTAATTGTCTTGAAAAATGTAAATATTCGGATGCGCTAAATCCATTCAACATGAACTTCTTTTCAGATCCAAACCGCATTCCCGAAAGTTACGGCCTGCGAATTGCAGGTGGATTGATTGCTTACTTTCTAATTATGAAAATAGTGGGACTAAGCCATCACGTTGAGCTTCGCCTGATGAATCTTGTGATCCTCTCCGCGGGAATATACATGGCGCTAAAGAAATTTAAGCTAACCCATACGGACCACTTAAATTATTTTCGAGGCCTGATTATGGGAGTAGCAACGGGTGGAATCGGATCATTGGTATTCGGGATATTCCTGTTCATCTATATGCAAATCGATACCGACATGATGCAATCCATTATTGAAAATGAGCCCATGGGCCGCTACCTGAATCCTTACATGTCGGCGTTCATTGTTGTACTTGAAGGTTTTTTTTCGGGGTTGTTGGTAACTTTTGTTTTGCTTAATTGGGTGGCCACCGATGAAGTGAATACCCCTGTGGATAAAGAAGGATAGCAACTTTTTCTTCAGCGATGGCCATATAACGAGGAAGCTTTATGAAAAGAATGCTACGTAATGATTCCCGCCCACGCAAACCGGCACGTTGCATAATAATTTGAAGAAGCAAAAGCAATGAATAAATTTTAAAGCTGAATCTTCCAATCTTCCAATGTTCTATTCCTCCAATCTTCCAATCTTCTACTATTTCATTTCAAGTTCAATCACTGTATCCACCTCGTCCATCTTTGCTTTGGGGATTTTTAGCGTAATACCATATTCATTCTCCAAAAACTTAAGAGGAGTTTTATCGCTGAACATTTTTGCTGATTTAATTTTCTTTCCCCACGAAGGAATGGTGATAGATTCATCAAACCAGTTCAGTATGTGAATGTAAACTTTATTTCCTTTTTGCGTTGTAACCCCCCAGTCTCTGGCCGTCAGGGGGCCACCTCGTGTTCCGTAAATTGTTTCGCCATAGACATTCAGCCAGTCACCCATTTCCTTTAGGGAGGCAATGTGTTCAGGTTGGATTTTCCCATTGGGCATTGGACCGACATTTAATAAAAAATTAGCGCCATAGCCTGCAGCTTTTACGAGGTATTGAACAAGCACTTTTTTGCTTTTATGATGGTCATCCTTCAGACTGAATCCCCATGAATTGTTAATTGTCTCGCAAGTTTCTTTCGGTAGGGCACCGACTACCTGTTCCGTTGAGAAACCTGTTGTATTGTGCCCTGGCAAATCTTTTTCAAACATCTGAAAGTCTTCACCTTCATAGGGTGCTCTGTGGTGATTGCTTCCGACCAGGGCGGCGGGCTGCAACTGGTGGATGAGCTTGTAGGTTTTCTCAAGCCTCCAGTCTGCCTCTTTTTTATCCCACATCCCGTCAAACCATATCCCTGCAACATCACCATAATTGGTCAGCAACTCCGAAAGCTGCGTGTCCATATAATCGAGGTATTTATTCATGTCTCCATTTTCCGGCCTGCCCGTCCAGCTTCCTCCTGTATTTCCCCTGGGAAAATAATCAGCATGGTGCCAGTCGAGTTGAGAATGATAGAAGAAGAGTTTAATACCTTCTTTGCGACACTCCTCTGCCAACATTTTTAACACATCTTTACCATAGGGGGTACGCTTTACGATGTTATAGTCTGAAACTTTACTATCCCACATGGCAAAACCGTCATGATGTTTACTGGTAATGGTAATGTATTTCATCCCTGCAGCCTTAACCATCTGTACCCAGGCCTTGGCATCGAATTCCGTTGGATTGAAAAAGGATGGAATTTTTTCATAGGTTTTGACCGGAATTTGTTGCTGGTTCATAACCCACTCGCCATCTCCCAGTACGCTATAGACACCCCAATGGATGAAGAGTCCGAATTTGGCATCCTGGAACCATTCACGTGTTTTTATGTTTTCCGGCGCTGGCTGATATTTCCATTGTGCTAAGGCCAGACTGGTAGTGGCCAGTACAAGCACGAGCGAGTTTGATAAACAAGCGATTGGCTTCATAGAGTTTTAAATTAAATTGCGTCACCTGAAAAATAGGGATTCACCATGAGATACAAAAGCATCAGCAAAGAACTCTTCGCGGCAAATCGGAAAAGATTGTTGAAAGAATTGAAGTCAAATGCTGTAGTGGTGGTCAATGCCAATGATATTATGCCCACGAATTCAGATGGTACGATGCGCTTTCGCCAAAACAGTGACTTGTTTTACCTCACGGGAGTGGACCAGGAAGAAACTATTCTCGTGTTGTGCCCGGATTTTCCGGATAAGAAATACAAAGAAGTACTATTCCTTCGCGAGACGAATGAACTTATCGCCACATGGGAAGGGCATAAACTTACAAAAGAGGAAGCACGTGTAGCAACGGGAATCCAAACTATTCTTTGGGTGTCTGAATTTCCAACACTATTCAAAACGATGATGGTAATGGGCGGGGTGGAACATGTATACCTCAACACAAACGATCATTACCGCGCAGAGGCCGGTGTTGAAACGCGTGAAATGCGGTTTGTAAAATCCTGTTTACAGAAATATCCACTGCACCGGTATGAACGGCTGGCACCCATTATGCATGACCTTCGTTCTGTTAAATCAAAACTGGAAATAGAACTGCTGCAGCATGCCTGTGATATTACGGAACAAGCTTTTCGAAGAGTACTAAAGTTCGTGAAGCCTGGGGTTATGGAGTATGAAATTGAAGCTGAATTAGCACACGAGTTTTTAAAAAGTGGATCCCGCGGTTTTGCGTATGAGCCCATTATCGCCGCGGGTGCCGATTCCTGTGTCTTGCACTACATCGACAATAGTAAAGTATGCCACAGTGGGGATATCTTGTTACTGGATGTGGGTGCAGAGTATGCCAATTACAATGCAGACTTGACCCGCACCATACCGGTCAATGGCAAATTCTCAAAACGCCAGAAGGATGTGTATAACGCAGTACTGAGAGTTCAGCGTGAAGCGATGAAACTTTTGAAACCCGGAGAAAAGTATTATGAGTACCACAAGGAAGTTCAGAAGATCATGGAACATGAACTGGTTGGGCTAAAACTGATTAACAAGCAAGATTTAAAGAACCAGGATAAGGATAAGCCGCTCTTCCAGAAATACTTTATGCATGGTACTGGTCATCAACTCGGTCTTGATGTCCACGATGTAGGAAACATGTATCATAAAATGCAAGTAGGACAAGTTTGGACGGTAGAACCAGGAATTTATATTCGTGAAGAAGGTCTGGGAATACGTATCGAAAACAATGTTGTGATTGAGAAAAACGGGGTCTTTGATCTGATGAAGAATATACCGGTAGAAGTGGAGGAAATTGAAGAAATTATGAATTCCCACACTGATCCTATTCAGTAGTTCGTTAATGAAGTATGAAAAAAAAGATTATTTCAACAATTGCTTTGCTGGCTTTAATAATACTGGCGCAAGCGCATGAATTTTGGTTGCAGCCTGCTAAATTCATTTTTAAACCAGGAGAAAAGCTTCTTGTTCGTTTTATGGTAGGAGAGAATTTTATGGGCGAACCCTGGGACTTGAAAAAACATCGCATCGAAAAATTGGAGCTTCACCGTTTAGCAAGTGTTAGAAATTTAGCGGACAGCGTAAAGGAAGTTGAGAAAGATAATCTTAGTGTATCCTTGAACGAAGAAGGAACGCATCTTATCGTGATGCAAAGTAACAATGCCTTTATTGAAATGGAGGGTGAAAAGTTTAATGAATACCTTAAAGAAGATGGCCTGGATGACGTATATGCACACCGGGAAAAGACAAATTCGTTAAACAAACCCTCCAAAGAATTTTATTCACGTCACGCTAAATTGCTCGTTCAGGTTGGAGATAAAAAAGATGATACCTACAAAAAAGTAATGGGTTTCCCCGTCGAAATTATTCCGGAACAGAATCCCTATTCCCTTAAGAAAGGGGATCCGGTCCGTTTTAAAATATTGTTTGAGGGAAAGCCTTTGTTTGGTGCGAGGGTCAAGGTGTGGAACAGGTTTGATAACCGCACTACAATACAAAACATTTACACGGAAAAGAATGGAATGATTGAGACGCGTATCAGTAACCCCGGAGCGTGGATGGTGAGCGTTGTAAAGATGGTGCCTTCAAAGACTGCGGGAGCAGAATGGCAGAGTTACTGGGGAAGTTTAGTATATGGAGTTGAATAATATGTATGGAGAAAATAAATTCCGATAAAGCCCCCGAACCTGTAGGTCTTTATCCCCATGCCAGGCGCGTTGGCAACCTTCTATTTTTGTCTGGTGTCGGGCCACGTAAAAAAGGCTCAAAAGATATCCCTGGCGTTACACTGGATGCACAGGGCAATGTCTTACGTCATGATATTGAACAACAATGCCATGCAGTTTTCGAGAATGTGAGGTACATCCTGGAAGCATCGGGAAGCCGGTGGGAGAATCTTGTGGATGTAACTGTATTTCTCACGAACATGAAACAGGATTTTCCTGTCTTCAATAAAATTTATGCTGAATATTTTAAGGATAATCAGCCTTGCCGCACTACGGTTGAAGTAAATGCCTTACCCACACCCATTGCGATTGAATTGAAATGTATCGCCGTTATTTGATTTGAAATTGTTTATATGCTTTTTGTCTATACCAGGTGATCCTTCTCAGGATGAAAATTTGTATCTTTATTAAAATCTTGAATATGGATGCTTTAGTATTAAAAGATAGTATAACTGGAAGCATGACCGATGGGGAATTTTTGAAATTTTGTCTCGAAAATCCCGGTCTTCGTATTGAAAGAAATACCAATCTTGAAATAATTATTATGTCACCCGTTACATCGTTATCCGGATTTTTTAGCGCAGAAGTTTGTGGCCAGCTAAGGGATTGGAATAAAAAATCAAAAACAGGAATTGTGTTTGATTCTTCCGCTGGATTCACACTTCCAGACCGGTCCGTCTTTTCGCCTGATGCTTCCTGGATTTCAAGAGCCAGGTGGAGTTCACTTTCTGAAGAGGATAAAAATAAATTTGCCCCGCTTTGCCCTGAGTTCATCATGGAAGTAAGGTCAAAATCAGATACCCTGGAAGATCTAAAAAAGAAAATGACTACGTGGATCGCTAACAAAGCTCAGCTTGCATGGCTTATTGATCCTGTTGAGAAAAAGTGTTATCTTTTTCACTCTGATGGTTCAGTGGAAGTAATAGAGGGATTTGATAAAAAAATAAAAGCAGAAAAACCTGTTGAAGGATTTGAGCTGGATCTTTCGCTTCTTGAAATCTAAACAGTAATCTTTCCTATTCAAAAGTTGATTATAACTTCATCAAAAATTCAGCCAGGAAAACCTGAGGAAAAGATGGAGGGGTCTAACCAAAAAGTAATTGGTGAAAACCCGGTTGCTGGATTTGAATTAGATCTATCGCGTCTGAAAGTCTAAACAGCAAAACTTTCCCCACATCCACACGTGCGTGTAGCATTTGGATTGATGAATTGAAATCCTTTACCATTCAGTCCGTCTGAAAAATCGAGCGTGGTGCCCAGCAGGTACAGCAGACTTTTTTTATCCACCAAAATTTTGATTCCCTTATCTTCAAAGATCTGGTCAGCAGGTTTTATTTCATCATCAAAATTGAGATCATACATCAACCCTGAGCAACCGCCGCCTTTTACCAGCACACGAACATTATTGTAATCCGCCTTGCCTTCTTCCTTGCGCAGTGCTATGATTCTTTCTTTTGCTTTATCGGTTACGTTTATCATATTCTATAAAATTTGAGAACGCCGTGCGACCCTCTTACGAGATTGGATTTAGTACAACACTAAACACAGTGATCGTATTCATATCACGACCATAATATAATTTTTGGAGGGCATTCAAAATATTGCTTGCCTTAAAATAAGATGTATGTAATTCAGTATCACCTTTTGCAACCCATTGAATAGTATATGAATTTTCCTTCTCCTTATAGTTCTGAACATACGCCAACATTTTTCTTAAAGCATCCACTTTGTCCGCTCCACTTTCATTGTGAAACAAAAAAGCCTGATTGTGACGTGGGTTGATCGTAATCAGGTCCAGCTTCACTTTGCCATCCACAATGGTGTATTCAAACACAAGGTCTGATGTACGCAGCCCCAAATAGTCTTTAATTTCTTGTTGTATCCGGGCTGCCTCTACATGCATTTCACTTAGTGTCTCGGTCATGGTTCTAAAGTTTCAATGGCTAAACTTTCGATTTAGGCAAAAAGTTTCGTCTTTGGGTACAAAGTTAACAATTATGGAAAAACTTGAACATATCGGCATTGCGGTCAAGAATATGGACAAAGCGAATGCCACTTTTGCCCGGCTTTTAGGGCAGGAGCACTATAAAATCGAAGAAGTTGAATCGGAGGGGGTGCGTACTTCATTTTTTGAAATAGGGGGTGTAAAGATTGAATTCCTGGAAGCTACCCGCGAAGATTCGCCTATTGCAAAGTTCATTGAAAAGCGCGGGGAGGGTATTCACCACCTGGCATTTCAGGTTCTGGATATTTCACAAAGTGTTGAAATGTATAAGAAGAAGGGATTTGAAGTAGTGAATGAGACACCAAAAAAGGGTGCAGATAACAAAATGATTTGCTTTCTGCACCCTAAATCAACCGTGGGGGTTTTAATCGAGTTATGTGAGGAAGTTAATTCTTTTTCATCTCGCTAGCACTCTTTCCGCCAAATTGTATTTCGTTGTAATACTTCGTTTTCTTTTTTCCTTTTGCCGTTTTGTAATACGGTTTAGGCCCGCAGGAACTGAGTACAAAAAGTAACAAGACAACTAATCCAACAATTTTTTTCATGGTTCTAACACGTTAAGCCGGTGCATAGGTACACCGAATATAATGCGCAAATCTGTCATATTCATCTATAATCTTACTTTTGCAGGATGAATGGCTTCTTCAACCGATGAAAAGCCTCCGTGACATCGAAATATTATGAGCGAAAACAGATCTGAAATTAGTCAACTGGGAGAATTCGGACTCATCGACCGAATCCATGAAAAATTTGGACTGGTAAATCCAACTTCCATCCAGGGTATTGGTGATGATGCGGCCGTGATCGACGCGGGCAATGATTGTGTTTTGCTTTCTACAGATATGTTGGTGGAGGGAATTCACTTCGACCTGTCGTACATGCCTATCCAGCACCTGGGGTATAAGGCGGTGGCCGTAAACGTTTCTGATATTGTGGCGATGAATGGAATCGCTGAGCAAATTACGGTGAGCATCGCACTCAGCAACCGGTTTTCAGTAGAGGCTGTTGACGCCCTCTATGCAGGTATCAAAACTGCATGTGAAAACTATAAAGTTGATTTGGTAGGAGGAGACACAACATCTTCAACGTCCGGATTGATTATTTCCATTTCAGTGGTAGGGCGCGCTAAAAAAGAAAAAATCGCCTACAGAAGCGGCGCAAAAGTGAATGACATTATTTGTGTTACGGGCGATCTGGGAGCGGCATTCATGGGACTGCAGGTATTGGAGCGGGAGAAGGAAGTCTATCTAACCAACCCCGAGATGCAACCCAGCATTGAAAAGTACGAGTACCTGGTTGGAAGGCATTTGAAACCCGAAGCCCGGACAGACATCGTTTTTGATTTACGCGAAGCCGGCGTTCAGCCGTCTGCGATGATTGATATTTCCGATGGACTTGCTTCCGAGCTTTTTCATATCGTAAAAAATTCAGGCGTAGGGGTGAGAATTTATGATGATAAAATCCCCATTGACCACATCGCCTATGAAACGGCTATTGAGTTTAACCTTGACCCATTGACCTGCGCCTTAAATGGCGGCGAGGACTATGAGTTACTTTTCACCATCAGCCAGGCGGATCAGGTAAAAATTAAGAATCACCCGGATATCCATTTCATCGGCTATGTCCATGATAAAAAAGATCAGAATGTTCTGATTACTAAACAAGGCAACGTAGTTCCTTTACGGGCCCAGGGATGGGATCATTTTAGACCTTGATTCAAAAATAAGGTTGATCAAATGAATGTCAGTGTTTTCCGCGAGCGACCAATTTAGTGTCTGTGC
>Ga0184629_10000165_pt1 | contig 28564 bp, 20 predicted proteins | sample PLM4_32_b1_FD_133158 | JGI IMG/M metagenome (GOLD analysis project Ga0184629, IMG submission 133158) | Groundwater sediment microbial communities from an aquifer in East River, Colorado, USA - PLM4_32_b1 | ecosystem: Environmental > Terrestrial > Soil > Riparian zone | place: USA: East River...
CCGCGAGCTGCGACGCGATCTCGAGTCGCGCGGCCACCGCTTCCTGACCGCGGGCGACTCCGAGACCATCGTGCACCTGTACGAGGAGTATGGGCCGAGCTGCGTCGAGCGCCTGCGCGGCATGTTCGCGTTCGCGGTGTGGGACGAGCGCCGCCGGCAGCTGTTGGTGGTGCGCGATCGCCTCGGGATCAAGCCGCTCTACTACGGGCGCGTGCGCGACCGGCTGGTCTTCGCCTCGGAGCTGAAGGCGCTGCTGCAGGTTCCAGGCGTCGATCGGCGGATCCGTCCCAGCGCCGTCGATCACCTGTTCACCTTCCTGACGACACCGCCCGAAGAGAGCATCGTCGAGGGGATCGCCAAGCTGCCGCCCGGGCACCTGCTCATGGCGTCCCCCGGCCACCCGGTCAAGGTCGAGCGCTACTGGGAGGTGGAGTTCCAGCCCGACGAGGAGCACGACGAGGTGTTCTTCGAGGGGAGGCTGCGCGAGCTGCTGGAGGAATCGGTCCGCCTCCACATGGAGAGCGACGTGCCGGTGGGGGCGTTCCTGAGCGGAGGGATCGACTCCAGCGCGGTCGTGGCGACCATGGCCCAGGTGACCGGCCGGCCGCCGGTGACCTTCAGCATCGGCTTCAAGGAGGCGGCGTACAGCGAGCTCGAGCACGCGCGGCTGATGGCCGGCGTGCTGGGATCGGAACATCACGAGCTGGTCGTCGAGCCGGATGTCCTGAAGGTGCTCGACGACCTGGTCTGGTACCTCGACGAGCCGTTCGGGGATGCCTCCGCGATCCCCACCTACATGGTCTCCCGCCTGGCGGCGGAGCATGTCACCGTGGTCCTCTCCGGCGACGGGGGGGACGAGTTGTTCGGCGGCTACGAGAAGTACATGGTGGAAGGGAAGGAGCGGCGCTGGGACGGGATGCTGCAACCGTTTCGGCCGGTGCTCGCCGCACTGGCGCTGGCCGTCCCGCCCGGAGTCCGCGGACACAACCGCCTGCGCCATTTCTCCCTGGCCGGCGAGAGCCGCTATCTCGACGCGGGGACGCTGCTGCGGTGGGAGGACCGGCGACGGCTGCTGCAGCCGGAGTTCCGGGAGCGGCTCGGCCGCGCCAGGCCCGCCGCGCCGACGCACCGTCACCGTTCTCGTTCTGGCGACGGCTGGCTCTCCGAGCTTCAGTACCTGGACCTCAAGAGCTACCTGCCGCTAGACATCCTCACCAAGGTGGACCGCATGAGCATGGCGCACTCGCTGGAGGCGCGGGTCCCGCTGCTGGACCACGTGCTGGTGGAGTTCGCGGCCACCATCCCCCCGCGCCTGCTCATTCGCGACGGCGTCACCAAGTACCTGTTCAAGCGCGCCCTCCGGGGCCTCGTCCCGGAGGCGCTCCTGACGCGCCCCAAGCAGGGGTTCGCCATCCCTCTGGGCCACTGGTTCCAGGGGGATTGGTCGGAGTTCGTCCCGGACCTGCTGCTGTCGCAGCGCAGCCGCGAGCGCGGGATCCTGAACCCTGGATTCCTCGAGGAGCTGGTCGAGCGGCACCGGCGGAGGCCGGGACTCGGGCTCGAGCTGTGGACCGCCATCTCGTTCGAGATGTGGTGCCGGACGTTCCTCGACTCGCAGGCGGTGCGCCAGACGTCCGCCCACGACACGAGCCGCCTCCAGCGCGCCATGGCCTCCGCCACGCGCGAGGACCGCGACCGCCGCGCCGCGACCGGATGAGGATCGCATGCGACCCCGAGTGATCCTGGTGGCGCCGAACATGGAGAACCCCGGTGGGCAGGCGGTGCAGGCGCGCAGCCTCGCCGACGAGCTGGCGAAGGAGGGATACGAGGTCGCGCTGCTCGCCGTCAACCCGCGGTTCCCGCTCGGCCTGCGGTGGCTGCGCCGGGTCCCTCTCGCGCGCACCCTGATCAACCAGGCCCTCTACCTCCCCAGCCTCTGGAGGCTGCGGCACGCCGACGTCGTCCACGTCTTCTCCGCCTCGTACTGGTCGTTCCTGCTGGCTCCGGTGCCCGCCCTGTCCGCGGGGCGCTGGCTCGGAAAGCGCGTGGTCCTCAACTACCACAGCGGGGAGGCGGAGGATCACCTCGCCCGCTGGAGACGGTGGCTGCGCCCGTTCCTCAGGCTCGCGGACGAGATCGTCGTGCCGTCCGAGTACCTGCAGAAGACGTTCGGCCGGCACGGCTATCGGACCCGCGTGCTGCGCAACGTGGTGGACACCTCGCGCTTCCGCTTTCGCGAGCGCTCGCCGCTGCGCCCCCGGCTCATCTGCACGCGAAGCCTCGAGGCGAACTACCGCGTGGGAGACGTCCTCGAGGCGTTCGCTGTCGTCTGCCGATCCCGCCCGGAGGCAACCCTGACGCTCGCCGGCACGGGGGCCGAGGAGCGCCGCCTGCGGGCGCTCGCCGCGCCTTTCGGCGACCGCGTTCAGTTCGTGGGACGCGTCGAGCCCGCCGCCATGCCGGCGCTCCTCGACGGCGCGGACCTTTTCGTGAACGCCTCGGTGGTGGACAACCAGCCGGTCTCGATCCTCGAGGCGTTCGCGGCGGGCCTTGCGGTCGTGAGCACCGCGGCTGGCGGCATCCCGTCGCTGATCCGCCACGACGAGACCGGGCTGCTCGTGCCGCTGCGGAGACCCGATCTGCTGGCGGCAGCCATCCTCGATCTGCTGGAACACCCCGCGCGCGCCGCCGACCTGGCGCGCCGCGCGCGGCAGGAGGTGGATGCGTACTCTTGGCGTGCGGTCCGGCGCGGCTGGGAGGCGGTGTACGTGGGGAGCGGCGCATGAGACTCCGGCGCCTGGCGCGGATGGAGATCCGCGAGCTCGCCGACCGCGGCCGCCAGGCGGGCACCCGCTGGTGGGATCGGACCGGGCTACCGGGCAGCGGGCCTCGACGCGCCTACGCCCCGCTGTCCGATATCGCCCCCGGCCTCACCATCCCGGTGGTCCGCGAGCGCGTGCGCGGCGGCGACCTGGAGGGAGCCGGCGCGCTGCTCTGGCAGGCGTTCCTGGACCACGTCAGCGGGCGCTTCTTCGCCGGCGCCTCCGACCTCGAGGAAGGCGCCATCGCGGGAGGCCGGGGAGGTGACGCGGGTGCGACCGTCGTCGAAGCCGAGTCGCTTCTCGCGGGGCGCTTCGACCTGCTCGGGTACCGGGCGCTTTCGTTCGGCGACCCGGTGGACTGGTGGCTCGACCCTCGCTCGGGCCGCCGCGCACCACCCCTCCACTGGAGCCAGCTCGATCCCCTCAACCCGCTCCCGGGCGGGGACCCCAAGGTGATCTGGGAACTGAACCGCCACCAGTGGATGGTCACGCTGGGGCGCGCCTTCGTCATGACGGGCGACGAGCGCTACGCCACCGCCTTCGCGGATCACCTCACCGCCTGGCTGCGGACCAACCCCCCCGGCGTCGGGATCAACTGGGCGAGCAGCCTGGAGGTCGCGCTGAGACTGATCTCCTGGTGCTGGGCGCTGGTCCTCTTCCGCGGTTCGGCGGCGCTCACCCCGGCGCTCGTGGTGAGCGCGCTGAGCGCCGTCCGCAGCCACGCGGCGCACATCGAACATTACATGTCGCACTACTTCTCCCCGAACACGCATCTCACCGGTGAGGCGCTGGGGTTGTTCTACGCCGGCGTGACCTTCCCGCAGCTCCGCTCCGCCGGGCGCTGGCGCGCCGCCGGGGCGAGTGCCTTGTCGGAGGAGATCGACCGCCAGGTGCACGACGACGGCGTCTACGTCGAGCAGTCCACCTGCTACCAGCGCTACACGGTGGAGATCTACCTCCATTTCCTGATCCTGTCGGCGCGCGCCGGCCAGTCGGTGCCCGCGGGGGTCAAGGAACGCGTCCAGCGGATGCTCGACTTCCTCCTGCACGTCCGCCGTCCCGACGGTTCGATGCCGGAGATCGGGGACGCCGACGGCGGCAGCCTGCTGCCGCTGGCCGCCCGCGATCCCGGGGATCTGCGGGGTGTCTTCTCCACCGCCGCCGCCCTGTTCGGCCGTGGTGACTACGCCTGGGCGTCGGGAGAGATCGCTCCCGAGACCCTCTGGCTGCTGGGCACCGCGGGGCGACGGTCGTTCGCGGCGCTCCTTCCCGCGCCACCGGCGGGGGAACCCTCGCGCCGCTTCCCCAGCGGAGGGCAGGTGGTGATGCGCAGCGGCTGGCGCGCCGACGCGCGCCACCTGCTGTTCGACGCCGGACCGATCGGGGGCGCCGGCAGCGCCGGACACGGCCATGGGGATCTGCTGTCGGTGCAGTGCTCCGCCTTCGGCGAGCATTACCTCGTGGATCCCGGGACGTACGCTTACCACGGGGAGCGCCGCTGGCGCGACTTCTTCCGCGGGACCTCCGCTCACAGCACTCTCCTGGTGGACGGGATGAGCCAGGCGATCCCCGACGGGCCCTTCGGCTGGAAGTCCCGGCCGGAGGCCCGGCTCCGCAGATGGGTGTCGAACGACACCCTCGATTTCGCCGACGCGGAGCACGACGCCTACCGGCTCACCTCCGACCCGCTGACACACCGGCGGCGCGTGCTCTTCGTCAAGCCGCACTGCTGGGTCCTGGTGGACGACCTCGACGGGAAGGAGATCCACCGCGTCGAGATCCGCTTCCAGTTCGCGCCGATGCGGGTGCGGCTGGATCCGATCGGCGCCGCCCGCGCCTACGGGCCGAACGGCAGCGGCCTGCTCGTGCATGCCGCCGCGTCGACCCCGCTGTCGATGGAGGTGCGCTCCGGCGAGACCGACCCGATCGAGGGATGGGTCTCGTCGCGCTACGGCGTCCGCGATCCGGCGCCCGTGCTGATTCTCACCGCGGTCGCGCGGCTGCCGTTTCGCGCCGTCACCGTTCTGGTGCCTCTCGAGCGCTCCTCGGCGCCTGGGCCCGAGGTGGCCATCCTGCCGGGCGCGGACGGCCTCCCCTCGCGGGTCGTGTTCGGGCGGGGCCGGGAGGCCGTCACCATCGACGCGGACGCCGTCACGGTCTCGGGGGGGTAGCAGGCATGTGCGGAATCGTGGGAATCGTCGCGCTGCGCCCGGGCCTCGCCGTGGACGCAGCACGGGTTCGCCACATGCGCGACGTCCTCCGTCACCGGGGCCCCGACGGCGAGGGGATCCTGGTGGACGGGCCGGTCGGCCTCGGCCATCGCAGGCTCGCCATCGTGGACGTCGCCGGCGGGCACCAGCCGATGTCGAACGAGGACGGGAACGTCTGGATCGTGCTCAACGGCGAGATCTACAACCATGCCTCCCTCCGCGACGAGCTTCTCGCGCGCGGCCATCGCTACCGCACCCGCAGCGACACGGAGTCGATCCTGCACCTCTACGAGGAGGAGGGAGAGCGCTGTGTCGAGAGGCTGCGGGGGATGTTCGCCTTCGCGATCTGGGATCAGCGCCGGCGCACGTTGATGCTGGCGCGCGACCGCCTGGGCATCAAACCGCTGTACGTCGCGAGCACGGAGGACGAGATCTGCTTCGCCTCCGAGATCAAGGCGATCCTCGCCGCCGGCGCCGTTCGTCCTGACTTTCGGCGCGAGCTGCTGGGCGAGTTTCTCGCCACGCGCTTCGTTTCGGGCGAGCCGACCTTCTTCCGCGGGGTGGACAAGCTCCCGCCGGGAACCACGCTCACCTGGTCCGCCGCCGAGGGGATCCACCGGCGGAGGTACTGGACGCCCTCGTTCCCGGTGAACGGCCACGGCGCGACGCTGCGCGGGACCGCGAGCGAGGTGCGCGAGGGGCTCGTCGAGGCGGTTGGGAGCCACCTGATGAGCGACGTGCCGCTCGGCCTCTTCCTCTCCGGCGGCCTCGACTCCAGCGGGCTCGCGGCGATCATGGCGGCCGCAACGCCGGAGCCGATCCGCACCTTCGCCGTAGGCTTCTCCGACGCCGACGCGAACGAGTTGCCGTACGCACGGCTGATGGCGAAGCACGTCGGTGCCATCCACCGGGACGTGGTGGTCTCGCCGGAGGCATTCCTGAGTGTCTTGCCGCGTCTGATCTGGCACGAGGACGAGCCGATCGCGTTCCCGGCGAGCGTGCCGCTCTACTTCGTCTCACGACTCGCGCGGGAAGATGTGACGGTGGTGCTGACCGGGGAGGGAGCGGACGAGCTGTTTCTCGGCTACAACCGTTACCGGGTGACCGCCTGGAACGAGCGGCTGGAGGCCGCCGCCTGGCGGTGGCTCCCCGGGCCCTTGCGGCGCTCGGTGCAGCGGCTGGTCGCGCGGCTGCCGGCCCCGGCCCGCCGCCGGGCGGAGCGCACCTTCCTGGCGCTCCCCCCGGGAGTGCGGGCCCGCTTCTTCGACAACTTCGCGGTCTTTCCCGAGTCCGCGCAGCGGGAGTTGCTGGCGGATCCCGGCCGGTTCGGCGGGCGCGACCCGTATGCCGAGGGGATGCGCCTGTTCGCGGCAGGCGACGACGGCGGCATCCTGGAGCGGATGTGCCGGGTCGATCTCCAGACCTACCTCGTCGAGCTGCTGATGAAGCAGGACCAGATGAGCATGGCCACGTCGCTCGAGAGCCGGGTCCCCTTCCTCGATCATCACTTCGTCGAGCAGGTGCTCCAGATTCCGGGGCGCTTCAAGCTGCGCGGCCTCGAGGGGAAGGCGGTGCTGCGGGCGGCGCTGCGGGAACTCGTGCCGCCGGAGATCCGGGCGCGCCCGAAGCTGGGGTTCCCGGTGCCGCTGGCGCGGTGGTTCCGCGGCCCCTACTGGCCGATGCTCGAGCGGATCGTCCTCGGGTCGCGTGCGGCGGCGCGCGGCCTCTTCGCCCCGGCTGCGGTCCGCCGGCTGGCGGAGGAGCACCGCGGCGGCGGCCGCAACCACGCGGATCGCCTCTGGCTCCTCCTGAACCTGGAGCTGTGGCAGCGGATCTTCCTGGACGGCGAGGATGTCGGCGCCGTGGAGCGCGCAATCCATGCTTGAGGACAAGTCGATCATCTGCTTCGCGCACGACTGGGACGGAGACCCGACCAGCAAGACGCACATCATGCGGATCCTGGCCCGGCGCAACCGGGTCCTGTGGGTCAACTCCATCGGGATGCGGCGACCGCGCGCCTCGGGTGCCGACATCCGCCGCCTCGCCGACAAGCTCCGGCGCGGTCTGGGGCCCTCGCGGGAGGTGGAGCCGAACCTGTTCGTCGTCAACCCGCTGGCGCTGCCGCTGCCCGGGGTGGCGCTCGCCGACTGGCTGAACACGGCCCTGATCGGCGCGACGCTCCGCAGCCGCGCCCGCCGGCACGCGATCGAGCGGCCCATCCTGTGGACGTTTCTTCCCACCGTCCACCGCCTCCTCGGCCGGCTGCACGAACGTCTGGTCGTCTACCACTGCGTCGACGAGTACAGCGCCTTCTCCGGGGTCTCCCGCGCCGCGGTGGAACGGATGGAGCGCGAGCTCGTCCGGCGGGCGGACGTCGTGCTCACCTCCTCGCAACAGCTGGCCGACGAGCGGCGCCCGTTCAACTCCAACACCCACTTCGTGCAGCACGGCGTCGACGTAACGCACTTCGCCCGCGCCGCGGACCCGGCGACCGAGGTTCCTGCGGAGATCCGCGGACTTCCGCGGCCGGTGATCGGCTTCCATGGGCTGCTCGCGGAATGGGTCGATCTCGACCTGGTCCGCAAGCTGGCGGACGCCCGCCCCACCTGGTCCTTCGTCTTGATCGGGAAGCCGGCGAGCGACCTGGGCGCGATCGCCGGGGCTGCCAACGTGCACCTGCTCGGGCGCAAACCGTACGGCACCCTCCCGGCCTACTGCCGGGGTTTCGACGCGGCCATCATCCCGTTCCGCATCGACGCGCTCACGCTGCGGTCGAACCCGCTCAAGATGCGCGAGTACCTGGCCGCGGGCCTGCCCGTCGTGTCGACGCCGCTGCCGGAGGTGGCGCGCTACGGCCATCTCCTCCACCAGGCGCTGGCGCCCGCCGACTTCCTGGTCGCCCTCGAGCGCGCTCTCGCGGAGCGCTCGCCGGCCGACGTGCGGCGCCGCATGGAGGCGATGCGGTCCGAGAGCTGGGAAGCGCGCACGGAGGAGATGTGCGCCCTCCTCGACCGGCGTCTGGAGGCCGCGGCATGACGGTGCCGGCGCTCGCGCTCGCGGTGGCCGCGGCGGTTCTGACCGCGCCCGAGCTGCCGCGCGTCAGAGTCGATGCGGTCCCGCCACCGGCGCCCCTGCGCCAGGTCGAGGTCGTTGCCGGAGGCGATCTGCAGGCGGCGCTCGACGCGGCGCGGAGCGGAGATGCGATCCTGCTCGCGCCCGGGGCGACGTACGAGGGGACGTTCGTCCTGCGCGAGCGTCCAGGGGATGGCTGGGTCCTGGTGCGCACCGCCGCCCCCGACGGCAGTCTGCCGGCATTCGGCTCGCGGGTCTCCCCCGGCGACGCCGCCGCGATGCCGAAGCTCACGTCGCGATCGGGCCCGGTGATCCGCGCCGCGGCCGGCGCCCAGGGTTACCGCTTCGTCGGGGTGGAGATCCGCCCGGCGGCCGGGGTCTTCCTGCACGACCTCGTCGAGCTTGGCGCGGACGACCTGGCGCCCGACCGGGTTCCACATCACATCGTCTTCGACCGCTGCTACCTGCACGGCGATCCGGTGCTGGGCTCGCGGCGCGGGATCGCGCTGAACGGCGCCCACCTCGCGGTGGTGGGCTCGCACCTGGCGGATTTCAAGGAACAGGGCGCCGACTCGCAGGCGATCGCGGGCTGGTGCGGTCCGGGACCTTTCCTGCTGGAAGGGAACTACCTCGAGGCAGCCGCAGAGAACGTCATGTTCGGCGGGGCCGACCCGCGCCTCCCCGGCCTCGTCCCCTCGGACATCGAGATCCGCGGCAACCATCTCGCCAAGCCGCTCGCCTGGCGCGACTCGGGCGGCTGGAGCGTGAAGAACCTGCTCGAGCTGAAGAACGCCCGCCGCGTCCTGATCGAGGGGAACCTCCTGGAGCAGAACTGGGGGGGTGGGCAAAGCGGCTTCGCGGTCCTGCTGACCGTCAGGAACCAGGACGGCCGGGCCCCCTGGTCGGCCGTCGAGGACGTGACGCTCCGCAACAACGTCATCCGCCGGAGCGCCTCCGCGATCCACATCCTCGCTCACGACGACACCTGGCCCGCCGGGAGCGCCCGGTCGCAGAGGATTGCCATCCGCAACAACCTGATCGAGGAGATCGACGGGACCCGCTTCGCAGGGGGCGGGATCTTCCTCCAGATGATCGCGGGGGCCGCCGACGTCGTGGTGGAGTCGAACAGCGTGGACCAGACGGGGAACGTGATCACGGCCGAGGGGAGGCCGAACCCCGGGTTCGTCTTCAGGCGCAACGCGGTCCGGCAGAACGCCTACGGGATCACCGGCACCGACACCGGGCCCGGCGCCCCGACTCTGGAGCGGTACTTCCCCGGCGCGCAGCTCGACGCGAACGTCTTCATCGGCGGGGAGCCCGCGCGGCTCCCGCCCGGGAACCAGTTCCCGCGCTCGCTCCCGGCCGGCTGGACCCGCGCGCCGGCGGGTCGCGCCGGCGTCGACATGACCGCGCTGTGCCAGGCGCTCCCCGCCTCGCTGCGGGAGCTGGTCCCGTGCGCCATCGACTCCGCGAGGAGCGTGGGACCCACGCGCACGGGGTCCTGAGATGTCCACGCTCACGATCGTCTTCTGGGCTGCCGCGCTCGGGCTGGCGTACACGATCGCCGGCTACCCGGCCTGGCTCGCCACCCGGGCGGCCCTGGCTCCACGGCCGATCCGGCGCGGTGAGCGGCAGCCAGCAGTCAGCGTGCTGATCGCCGCGCGTGACGAAGGGGACGGGATCGGCGCGCGGCTGGAGAACCTTCTCGCGCTGGAGTATCCCCGCGACCGGTTGGAGGTCCTGCTGGGCTCCGACGGTTCCGCCGACGGCACCGCGCGGGAGGCTCGGAGGTTCGAGGGGAACCGCGTCACCGTCCTCGAGTTCGAGGCGCCACGCGGCAAGGCGGCGGTCCTCACCGACCTGGCCCGCCGGGCGGGTGGCGAGATTCTCGTATTTGCCGACACCCGCCAGCGGTTCGAGCCGGCCGCTCTCGGCGCCCTAGTCGCTCCATTCGCCGATCCCACGGTGGGCGCGGTCAGCGGCGAGCTGGTCCTGAGCGGCGACGATGGCGGCGCGGGGAGCGGGGTCGGCCTCTACTGGCGCTACGAGAAACTGCTCCGGCGGCTCGAGAGCGAGGTCGACTCCACGCTGGGGGTCACCGGCGCGATCTACGCGGTGCGCCGCGATCTGTTCGAGGCGATTCCCGCGGCCACCGTGCTCGACGATGTCTGGTTGCCGATGCGCATCGTCCGGCGAGGGTACCGCGTCGTGTTCGAGCCAACGGCCCGCGCGCACGACCGGCTGCCAGCCGGGGCCCGCGAGGAATACCGCCGCAAGGCCCGCACCCTCGCCGGCAATCTCCAGTGGTTCGCCGCGGAGCGCTGGGTCCTGGACCCGCGCCGGAACCGACTCTGGCTGCAGACGGTGTCCCACAAAGGGATGCGCCTGCTCGTGCCGGTGTTGCTCGGCGCCGCGCTGGCCGCGAGCCTCCTCCTCGCCGCGTCGCCGTTCTACCGCGCGGCGGCCGCGGCCCAGGTGGCGTTCTACGCCGCCGCGCTGGCGGGGTTCGCGCTGGAGGCGTCGCACCACCGGCCTCGCATCCTGGCGGTCCCCTGCGCGGCGTGCATGCTCGCCGCGGCGGTCGTGGCAGCGTGGTTCCGCTTCCTCTCCGGCAGGCAGCGGGTCACCTGGGAGCGCGCGGCACCCTCCTCCCCCGCCTCAACCCGTCGATCCGACTGACGCCGTCTCGCCGGACTCGCCAGCGGCTACGAACAGGGCTGAGTGTTCGCTCTCGTGGCACCGGACGACCGCTTCCCGAGGGAGCCCTCCCCCAGGGTGTTCTTCCCGGTCACCAGGTAGGTCCAGACAACCCCGGAGGGTGGAGTCTGCGTGTCCGTCGCGGTGGCGACGGTGAGGCCGTTGCGGAGGCACGCGCCATATTGTCCGGCCGCAAGGCCGGTGGTCATGCCGCGGTAGACGTTGAACGTGAGCGACCCGCTGGGGGCCCCAGCCTCCCAGACCAGGATCTGCGAACTGAGGAACCGTAGCGGCCGGGCCGCGCTCTGGGGCGAGACCTCGCCGGGGATCGCCGTGAGGTTCCCGACGCGTACCGGCACGCTCGACGAGGTCGTCGAGTTTCCCGCCGCGTCCCTCGCCACCGCCGCGAGGGTGTGCGGGGCGTTCGAGAAGAGGGTCGTGTTCCAGGGCTTGTTGAAGGGCGGGACGAGAACCTCGGCACCGAGGTTCGCGCCGTCGAGCCGCCACTGCACGCCGACGACACCCACGTTGTCCGAGGTTGACGCGGCGAGCGTGGTGGTCCCGGTGAGCGTGGCCCCGCCGGCCGGCGAAGTGGCGGTCACCGCAGGCGCAAGCGTGTCCGCGCCCGAGCTCGCCAGCAGCTCGCCCGGGACCTTGACGAGGAAGGCGTCGAGGCGGCTCCCTCCCAGGTTGCTCGTCCAGATGAAATACCGGCCGGTGACGTCGAGGTTCCCCTTCGGCGACTTGGAGTAGTCGTCCCCTCCGCCCGCCGCGTCGAGGTTCGTCATCACCGGAGCGACGACGAGGACGCGCAGCGAACCGTCGAGAGGATAGCAAACGACCTCGTTGCCCCGCGGCAGGTTGGCGCGTCCGGCCCGCGAGTTGCAGGCGTATTGCCCCGCCGCCGCGCCCAGCTTCGCGTTGGTGTGGGAGACGTGCCCCATGTCCACCGCCCAGTCGGTCGTCTGGTAGACGAGCGTGTCCTGAAGCGGATCCTGGTCGAGGGGCCAGACCACCGCGGCCCCCGGCTGCGAGTTCCAGTCGTCCTCGCCGACCATGTACCCGTACCCCATGTCGGCGTGGCCGAGGGCGCCGTTCTGGTCGAGTAGCGTCCGCTCGCTCCCCGTCTGCAGGTCGATGATCCGGTTGTCGAGTTGGTTCAGCCCGTCGACATCTTCGAGCATCAGCAGCCAGCGCCCCGAGTGGTCCACGTGACACTCGTCCAGGGTCCCGATGGCGGGATAGTACTGGAACTGCGCCGTGTCCGACCTGTAGGCCAAGCACCCCAGCATCGCTCCCGACGCAAGCGCCCGGAGGGTCGCGATATGGACCTGGTCGTCATCGCTCGAGTGCATCTGCCAGATGTACTTGTCGCTGCCGAACTGCGGCGCCGCGTCGTACACGGTCGTGAGCTGCCTCGAGACGACGTCGTAGCGCAGCATCCTCGCCCCGTCATTGAGGTACAGGGCGGTGGGCAGCGTGGCGCTGAAGTACCACCCCTCGGCGGTGTAGCCGCGATACTGGCTCCCGGCCGCGAAGAGCGGCCCGGCGTTGACCACCTGCTCGCTCACCTTGTCGTAGGTGAAGAGGGTCGGCCCGGTCCCGCCGCCGGTGCTCTTCAGGCCGAGGAAGATGTACATGGTGTTGCTGCCGGCATGGTTGTTGATGTTGCGCCAGTACGAATAGCCGACCGGGTAGACGCAGTCCGAGCCGGCGCAATCGGTCGAGTTGGTGAGCCGGACGCCCGCGGTGCCGTACGGCGCGGGGAACATGAAGGGGCCGCGCGACGGGAGCAGCGCCTGGATCTCGGCCGCCGTCAGCAGCGGCCGGACCTCGGCGGTGCCTGCGTTCTCGACGAAGCCGCCGGGGACGCTCGCCTGGGCGCGGGCCGGCCCCAACGACAGGAGGGAGCTTAGCGAGAGGAACATCACAAGCGCTCGGGCGCGTCGCCAACCCGTCGGTCTCCGGGTTTCCATTGCGATCCTCCCAGGCGTTGTCGGGAAAGGACCAGCAGCGTTCCGAGGACCGTCGGGGCCACCCCTACTCGGGAGACGGCTCGGTCGTCACGCAAAAGCCTCGACCGAGAACTCCCCTGCACGTTTCGAGGGGGGCGGCCCGCGGGTGGTGAACCTCCGCTGGTCGCGGCTCAAACTGCAGGTGATACTACTGGTTAATTGTAAGGGGAAGACCCTATGAACGTAAGATCTAGGTAAAATCTGCCATCCGGCGGGAGGAACGGTCAGGCACTTTTCTCTTCCGACCTGGCGTTCTCGAGCTCCAGCGCGTCCGGAACGGTATCGAAGCGATACCCGGCATTGCGCACCGTGAGGATGCGATGCCCCTCGGCGGCGAGCTTGCGCCGCAGGCTGGCGATGTGCACATCCACCGTACGTGACTCGATCTCCGACTCACGGCGATAGGACCAGATCCGGTCGAGCAGATACTCCCGGCGCAGCACCCGTCCGTTCGCCTGCATCAGCTCGCCGAGCAGATCGAACTCCTTCGACGTCAGCTTGACCGGCAGGCCGCGGACGGAGACGGTATGCCGATCGAGGTCCAGCTCGATCCGGCCCCCCCGCACCGGCCGCCGCTCCGCCGGCAACGGAACCTGGCGGAGCAGCAGGTTGATCCGAGCCACCAGCTCCCGCGTGCCGACGGGTTTGGTCATGTAGTCGTTCGCCCCGGTCTCGAGGCCGACGACCTTGTCCATCTCGTCCCCCTTCCCGCTGAGGATGATGATCGCGATGTGGGAGGTCTCGGCACTGCTCCGGATCCGCCGGCAGACCTCGAGGCCGTCGATCCCGGGTAGCACCAGGTCGAGGACGACGAGGTCGGGGCGGACCTCCGGCAGGGCGGCGAGCGCCTCCTCTCCGCTCGCGGCGGTGGAGACACGAAACCCCTCGTGGGTCAGATAGTCGCGCAGCAGCGTCACCACCGCCGGCTCATCGTCCACCACCAGGATCCTGCCCAAAACTGGGTTCACTCTCGGACTCCTGCCGTGCGGGCGGCGCGGCGCCGACCCGGATGGGAACTGGCTCCGGGCGGCGCGCCCGGAGCCCCTGCCGCCATCTCGTCCGCCGGCCCGGGTCGGAGCACATCCCCGGGACCATTTGTACCCCCCGCGGGCCACCAGGGTAAGGCGGGAGATCCCGCGATCCCGGGACCGGGGAAACACCTACCTCCCCTGCGGTCGCGGGGGAGCCCCTGGGAGCCTTCACGCCGCAGGTGGGGTTTTTCCATCGCCCTAAGTTAGCAGTTCACCTTATTGTCCGCCGCCTCGCCTGCCCGTAACCTCGAATTGTAGGGGAAGGCGCGGTGTCGACGCCCGTTCAGCAAACGCTCGGGATGCCATTCATGAAGAGCCTACGAAGTCGGATCCAAGCGATCGGTGGAGTGGTCGGGGGTCTCGCCGTGCTCGGGGGGGCGATGGCCGCGCGTCCCAGCCTGCCCGTCTACACGCTCACCGATCTCGGCGAGCTGGGCGGCGGGTCGAGCGAGGCTCATGCCATCAACGAGCTCGGCCACGTGGTCGGCCGGTCCGCAGTCACGACGGGAGAATTCCACCCGTTCCTGAACGACGGCGCCGCCAGCGATCTGGGAACGCTGGAAGGGGGAACGTCGGGACAGGCCACCGCCCTCAACGATCAGGGAGACGTGGTGGGGTACAGCGGGATCAACGGCTACGGTCCGCAGTTCGGCGAGATCACCCAAGCTTTCTTGTGGCAGAACGGGAGCCTGCGGTCCTTGGGCGCGCTCTGGTGCGAGTGCACGTTCAACCGGCGGTATGGCTACAGCGAGGCGCACGCCATCAACTCTGTCGGCCAGGTCGTGGGCTTCTCGGAGGCCCGCCGGTGCGCCAGCGAGCATGCGTTCCTCTGGCAGGACGGCGCCATGGAGGACATCAGCGGCGGCCCGGGCGACCCGTCGTTCAGTCGCGCCTACGCGATCAACGACTCCGGCCAGGTGGCCGGCCTCATCGTCCGCGATCTCTGTTCGGGGCAGTCGCTTCTTACCCGCGCCTTCGTGTGGGAGAGCGGCGTGCTCCAGGAACTTGGGGTCTTGAGCGGACACACCTACAGCGCGGCGTATGGCATCAACGAGGCAGGGGACGTCGTCGGTCGCTCGGGCGACGGCTCGGTGAGCCGCGCCTTTCTGTGGGACCAGAACACCCTGACCGACCTCGGCGTCATCGCCGGGCACGCCTCCAGCTCCGCGCTCGATGTCAACGACAGCGGCCAGGTGGTGGGGGCCTCCTGGGGGGCGGACGAGTCATCCTCCCGGGCTTTCCTCTGGCGGGCGGGCAGGATGCACGACCTCAATCAGCTGGTCGCGGGCCATCCGGACTGGTTGCTCCTCGAGGCGACCGACATCAACGACGCCGGGGAGATCGTGGGGTCCGGGCTGCATCACGGCCGGCTGCGCGCCTACCGTCTGACCCCGCGCGCCTCAGCCAGCAGCGCGGCAAGACCGCCGCCGGCAAAGGCCGGCCCGCGATGAGTGCTCGCATTCATGTCGCCTGGAAGGAGCTCGAATGAAGCGTAGACCTCCGAAGTCCGCCTCGCGCACACGTCGTTTGCCAAAGTGTCCCACGGGGATCCAGGGGCTCGACGAGATCACCCGCGGCGGGTTGCCGCGTGGTCGGCCCACGCTCGTATGCGGCGGCGCTGGCTGCGGCAAGACGCTGCTCGCTGCCGAGTTCCTCGTCCACGGCGCCGTCCGCTTCGGCGAGCCGGGCGTCTTCATGTCGTTCGAGGAGACGGCCGCGGAGATCACGAGCAACGTCGCGTCGCTTGGATTCGATCTGGCGGACCTGGTCCGGCGCAAGAAGCTGGCGCTCGACCACGTCTACCTCGAGCGCAGCGAGATCCACGAGACCGGCGAGTACGACCTGGAAGGGCTGTTCGTCCGGCTGAACCACGCGATCGACTCGATCGGCGCCAAGCGCGTGGTGCTGGACACGCTGGAGGCGCTGTTCGCCGGCCTTCCCAACGAGACAATCCTGCGCGCCGAGCTGCGCCGGCTCTTCCGCTGGCTCAAGGACAAGGGGGTGACCGCGGTCATCACGGCCGAACGCGGGCGCGAGCAGCTGACGCGCCACGGGTTGGAGGAGTACGTGTCCGACTGCGTCATCCTGCTCGATCATCGAGTCGATGACCAGATCGCCACGCGCCACCTGCGGGTGGTCAAGTACCGCGGCGCGCTGCACGGCACCAATGAATTCCCCTTCCTCATCGGCGACGACGGGCTGAGCGTCTCTCCCATCTCGTCGCTCGGGCTAAACCACAAGGCGCCGAGCGGGCGCATCTCCACCGGCATCCCACGGCTGGACGCGATGCTGGGGGGACGGGGGTTTTTCCGTGGCAGCAGCATCCTGCTCACCGGTACACCCGGCACCGGCAAGACCAGCGTCGCCGCGTGCTTCGCGCAGGCGGCTGCACAGCGCGGGGACCGGGTGCTCTTCTTCTCATTCGAGGAATCGCCCAACCAGATCATCCGCAACATGCGCTCGATCGGCCTGCGGCTGGAGCCGCTGGTCGAGAACCGCTGGCTGCGTTTCCACGCGGCGCGGCCCACGCTCTGCGGCCTGGAGCTGCACCTGTCCACCATGTTCAAGGAGGTCACCGCGTTCAAGCCCGCCGTCGTGATCGTGGACCCGATCACGAGCCTCTTGGTCGCCGGCACCGACTTCGAGACCAAGGGGATGGTGACACGGATGCTCGATTTCCTGAAGAGCAGGCAGATCACCTCGCTCGTGACCAGCCTGACGCACAGCGGCCACGCGCTGCAGCAGAGTGAGAGCGCCATGTCCTCGCTCATGGACGCGTGGCTCCTGCTGAAGGACCTCGACGGCAACGGCGAACGCAACCGCGCCCTCTACGTCCTCAAGGCGCGTGGGATGGCGCACTCCAACCAGATCCGCGAGTTCCTGATCTCCGACCGCGGCATCGACTTGGTGGACGCCTATATCGGCCCCAGCGGCGTCCTGACCGGGGCGTCCCGTGTGGCGCAGGCAGCGCGCGAACGGGCCGAAGCGTTGGCGAGCCAGCAGGACTCCGCCGGCCGCAAGCGCGCCTTGGCACGGAAACGCGAGCAGCTCGAGCAGCAGATTGCCGGCCTGCGGTCCGACTACGAACAGGAAGCAGGGGAGCTGCGGCGTATCGACGAACAGGTGGGCACGCGCACGAGCGTGCTGACGGCCGAGCGGACCGAGTTGGCGCGCCTGCGCCAGGCGGATGCCATCAAGGTGGCGGCTCCCGGGCCACGGAAACCCGTAGCGAGGGGGGCGCGATGAAGGCGAGCACTGCGAAACAACCCGACTCCGCTTCCCGTCGCCGTGAATCCAAGCTCTGGCAACTGCGCCTCTACGTCGCCGGCCAGACGCCCAAGTCAGTGGCGGCGTTCTCGAATCTGAAGGCGATCTGCGAGAGCCACCTCGAGGGCCGCTATCGCATCGAGGTGATCGATCTCGTGGAGCACCCACAGCTCTCCAAGGGCGACCAGATCCTGGCCATTCCCACGCTGGTGCGCAAGCTGCCGGAGCCGGTGCGCAAGATCATCGGCGACCTGTCCGACACCGAGCGCGTGCTGGTTGGGTTGGATCTGCGTTCGGCCGATTGAACGGGACGACAACACGTGAAAGCCGTGAAAGCAAGAAGCGCAACCAAGCTCTTCGAGAAAGCCCTGAGTCTTTCTCCCACCGGTAAGTACGTGCTGCGCTTGTACGTGGCTGGGGCCACGCCCCGATCGCGTCAGGCCATCCTGCGGGTCCGTCAGCTCTGCGACACCGACCTGAAGGGCCGCTGCGATCTGGAGATCATCGACGTGTACCAGCAGCCGATCCTGGCCCGCGACGGCCAGATCGTCGCGACCCCGACGCTGGTCAGGGAACTGCCGCGGCCGCTGCGCCGGCTCATCGGGAACCTGTCGAACACCACCAACCTCTTTGGCGGGTTGGATCTTGAGACGAAAGGTGGTGGAGGGCGCTGAAAACTCCTCGTCGCAGACGCTCCCCTCCCGTCTCGTCGGCCAGCACCCTTGCGCGGCTGCGTGCCCGTCTGGCCGACGCGGAAGAGACTCTCGTCGCCATCCGCAGCGGCAACGTCGATGCACTCGTGGTCTCGGGGCGCCACGGCCCCCGGGTGTTCACGCTGCAAGGCGCCGAGCACGCCTACCGCCTCCTCATCGAGTCGATGAACGAAGGAGCGCTGACGCTCACGCCCGACAAGCTGATCCTTTCCGCCAATCAGTGTTTCGCCAGGATGGTCCACCTCCCCCTCGAGCAGGTCATAGGCGGTCCCTTTCACCGCTTCCTCTCCGCCCGGGACCGCGAGAACGTCCGGCCGCTCTTCAAACACGCCGGCAACTCCGGATCGAGGATCGAGCTTTCGCTGCGTACCGCCGACCGTTCGCGGACCCCGGTGCAGCTCTCCATCCGTCCACTGGCACGGGAGGGCCAGAAGTCCAGGACCATCTGCATGGTGGTGACGGACCTGACCGAGTCCCGGCGAGCCGCGGATCTCCTGCGGACCTTCACGCACCGGGTGATGCAGGCGCAGGAGGCCGAGCGCGGACGCGTGGCCCTCGAGCTGCACGACAATATCGCCCAGCTTCTCTGCGCCATCCTCCTGCGCAGCCAGGCGCTGGCGGACAGCCTTCCGGCCCGTGAGAAGAGGTGCAAGGCGGAGGCGGTGCAGCTTCGCGACATGCTCGGCAAGGCCGCCGACGAGGTGGAGCGCATCTCGCGCAATCTGCGTCCCAGCGTCCTGGACCAGCTCGGTCTGGCCGCCGTCCTGCGCAGCACCATCACCGAGTTCGGCGAGCGGACGGGTGTCCCGGTCGAGCTGTTTGGCGAGCTGCCGGCGGCGCGCCTGCCCGCCGACACCGAGCTGGTCATGTACCGTGTCTTCCAGGAGGCGTTGCGAAACGTCGAGCAGCACGCACGCGCTCGCCACGTCACGGTCTGCCTCACGCAGCAGAGCACCGGCGTGGAGCTGGTCGTCGGTGACGACGGGGTCGGCTTCAGCCTGAATGGTGGTCATTCCAAACGCAAGCGGAAGGATGGCCTGGGCCTGCTCGGCATGCGCGAGCGAGCGGCCTACGTGGGCGGCACCCTGACCCTCAAGTCCGCCCGCCGCGCGGGCACTGAGATCACCCTGCGGATTCCTCTCCCGCCAGCGGGCGCGGCTGCCGGCTAGGTTGGATCCGGCAACGGCCCTCCTCCGCCAGCGATCGCCGCCTTCACCGTCATTCCGGCGCAAGCCGGAATCCACCGGCGCCCCCGGCTGCATGGACGGCCTCTGAGGTCCTCGGCCGGAAAGCTCGGCGCCGGAGGCCAAGTCGACGTCGAGGTAATCGGTGGACCCCGGCTTCGCCGGGGTGACGGCGGTGGGCGGGGAGACGCGCGCGGATCGAGGAACTGCACGCCGGGGACCCATCGCGCAGCCGATTTCGCTGAGTTCACCTACGGAGAATCTGACAAAGTAGTGGCAAGCCGGAATCCACCGACCGCCCGGGAGCGTGGTTAGGCTGGGCGCTCCGACGATCCAACGACCCGCATCGTGGCCCACGTGATCACAACGCTTCCGGTGGACCCCGGCCTTCACCGGGGTGGCGGGGAATGACCAATGATGGGGACGGCTACTGGTGCGTCGCCTCGTCGTTCACCTGCAGGGTGGCGATCATCCGATCGAAGGTCTTCCGCAGCTCCGCGTAGTCATCACCGGGGGCGATGAACAGCGCATAGATGACGTCGTCGTCCGGCAGCTCACGGGTGAAGACGGTGACCCGCTCCTCCGCGCGCGTGACCGGAGAGGTGCCGGTCAGGACCAGGGAGAGCGCCGCGGCCCCGCTGATCGTGTCGGTGCGCTGCGAGTCCGGCAGCAGCTTGAGATGAGGGTTGGTCCGCAGGATCTGGCCGACGAGATCGTTCGTCGCGCGGGCAAGGGTCGTCCGGCTCTCGCTCCGATTGCGGTGGTCGATGAAGCTGTTGGCGTTGCCGGAGCGTCCCTGACTGCCGAACCGGCTGCTGACCTCGGCATCGAAGGTGGCGTAGTGGTTGACGATGACGCCGTAGATGAGGTTCTTCGCCTCGCCCCCCGCGTCCACGTACCCGCCGTCCGGCGCGATCGTGACCCCGTAACCGTTCGCGGGCTCATAGACGCGCCAGTTCTCCGGGTAGTCCATCTCGAAGAACCGCCCGCGCTGCTCGAACGAACGGAAGCTCGAGGAGGGGCGATCGATGTTCATCTCCGCCACGACCGCAGCGCCGCTTCCCGACCGCGCCGTCGAGGCTGTCGCTGTCTGTCCCTTCGCGATCTGCGCCATGGAGGGGGCTGCAGGCATCCGCTGGAGCTCGGCCTTGGCCGGCTCGAAGCCGCCCACGGCCGGAGTCGGGTTGATGCTCAGCATCTTCATCTCGCTCCGGATGCGGCTGGCGCGGTTCTTGGGAGCGGGGTGGCTGCTGAAGAACTGCTCCACCTTCCCCGGGTCGCGATCGCTCTTGCTGCGCAGCATCTCGAAGAAATCGACCATGTCCTTGGGGTCGTAGCCGGCCTTGGCCATCATCTGGGCGCCCACGACGTCGGCCTGCTCCTCGTCCGTGCGGCTGAACTTCAGGAAGAGGGTATTCATGCCGAACCCTCCGACCGCGCCGATCGCCTTCCGGGTGGAGTCGCTCTCCCCGTCCGCGAGGCCTCCCAGGAGCGCGAGGCCCGCCTGCCCCAGGTACGCCTTCGACGCCTGATTCGTCCCATGGCGCAGGGCGACGTGGGCCATCTCGTGCGACATCACCCCCGCGAGCTGCCCTTCGTTGCGCGCCGCCTCGATGAGGCCCCGGTTCAAGTACAGGTAACCACCCGGCAGCGCGAACGCGTTGATGTCCGAGGCGTTCACGACCTTGAACTGGTACTCATAGTCCGCTCCGGGCGCGACGGCCGCCAGGCGCTTCCCAACCTTGTCGACATACGCGTCGACCGAGCGGTCGTTGAGCATCGGGAGCTGGCGCTCGGCCTCTGCCGCCGACTCGCGTCCGATCTCCTGATCCTGCGCCACGGAGAAGAGGTTGAACCCCGGCTTGATTCGGGTCTGAGCGAAGCTCATTCCCGCAGGCAGGGTGCTCAACACGACCAGACAGCCCAGCACGGTCCGGATTCGAACTCCCTTGGCGGTCATCCTCTCACCTCCCTGGCAATTGGGTTGGAGCCCAGCGGCGACGACGACCCGCGCGGCAAGCTTGCAGCGGGCGCCCTCCGACTGAGTTGTGGCTCATGACCCCATCGTAGGTCTGGGGAGAAGGCAGGAGCTATGGGGTGTTCACCCCAGGTCCCGAGGCGCGGGCCTGCACGCTGATCTCCCCTACGCGGGGAGGGACAATCGTCTCGACCCGCAAGCCGTAGGCCTGGCACCCGCGGCTGGCGCGCGCGACATACCGGCCGGCGAGTCGCATCAGGGTGATGCGGCCGACGTCGGTGTACCCCATCCGGTAGACCGATTTGAGCGACCCGAAGTTGTTTGCCTCGACGTAGGCGATCAGCCCCTGGTAGCCGCGGCCGAGGTAGCTCGCCAGCGCCTGGGTCATGCCGATCGCGTGCAGCCGCTGTCCGCGGTAGTCCGGATGCGTGAATCCCTTGTACATGTACACGAACTGGGGGCTGAAGTGCAGCCGCAGATCCGGCAGGTCGAGTGTGGTGGGAGTCGTCGCGTACCAGCCGTAGCTCGCCACGCGCTCCCCCTCGAGGATCGCGTAGCACTCGTCCCCCTTCCCGAGCGCCGCGTCGAGGAACTCGGGCGGCATCTCGTTCACCGGGTCGCGGCCGAGCGCGCGTAACTCCTCCGGCTCCAGGAGGGCGCAGCGGTAGCGGGCGTCGCAATCGAGGAAGGCCGGGTCAGCCCGGCGGATGGTGATTCCGATCAGGACCTTGAAGCGGACCATTCTGCTCAGAGACTTGTAGGCGAGGTCGTAGAGCGTGCGGCTGATCCCGAAGTGCCCGACGCTGCGGCGGATCGAAGCGAGATTCATCGGGTCCTCTCTCCACTGGCCGGACCCAGCCTGCGCTGGACTCGCCTCGGTTTCGTGGGTCGATCACGCCTTGGCCGGCAAGTCCACGCCGCCAGGCCTCAACGCAGGGCTGACCGCTCATGACCATCGTAGGCGGCGGACTGCGGAGTTGCTATGCGGTGTTTACCGCATCCCGGCATCGGGTCTTGACCTCATGCCGGGGGCGGCAGGGCGTTGCGAGGGCGCCGGCCCGCGCTCCTCAGAAGCGGATCACCAGCCCGAATGAGATGACCGGCCAGTACTCGTAGTCCTGGATGTCGTCCTCGATCTCCGCGATCTCCTTGTCCAGGTCGTCCTGCGGGATCAACCCGGTGCTCGACACCAGGGAGACCTCGCCACTCCCCTGATGGACGACCCCGGCGTCGAACAGGAAGCCGACGCGATCGCCGCCGCTGAACCGTCCGAACCCGATGCCGAAGTAGGGGGCCGTGGAGTCGAAGGTCACCCCACCGGAGACCGTCCCGAGCTCGGTCGGGGTGTAGGTGTTGTCGCCGATCTCCTGGTCCTCGGTCGGGGTCGCCTCGAGCTCGACCTCGTTCCGGTTCGACAGCAGCCCGACGGAGAGGCGGAACCCGTTCTTGGCGGGGTAGAAGTCGGCGAAGACCCCGTATCCGCCGAGCAGGAGCGTCCCGTCGTACTCGACGCCGCTGTCGTCGTAGTCGGTGGAGATGTCCGCCCAGTAGGCTGCACCTCTCACCCCGAACCACTCGCTGATGCCGATACCGTACTCCACCCCCAGCCCCTGCGTTCCCAGCCGGAGCCCCACCCCCATGTCCACCGCCTTCGTCTCGGACGCCAGCATCAGGCACAGCACCGCCATCCCCACGATTCCCCAGCGACGCATCAGCGCTCTCCTCCTTGAGTGAATGGGTACAACACAACCGTCGCCCCTCTCGCCCTGCCGCGAAGGGGGGCTCATTCCTTGGCCGGGCCGGGCCGGTTCTGGACGAACTGCCAGCCGAACCGCCCCTTGATGCAGAGGTGGCCGCTCGTCACGCAATGGTCGAGCGGCGAGGTCACCTTCACGATGCTGTTGTCCTGCACGTGCAGTTGCAGCGTGCAACCGACGCCGCAGTAGGGGCAGATGGTATCCGTGACCGTCTGCGCCGACTCGTCCCAGCGGCCGGCCGCGCGCAGATCGAATTCGCTCTTGAACATCAGCGCCCCCGTGGGGCAGACGCCGATGCAGTTGCCGCAGTAGACGCAGGCGCTGTCGGGGAGCGGGTTGGCGAACTCGGTCGAGATGCGCGCGTCGAAGCCGCGTCCGGCGACCGCGATCGCGAAGGTGTTCTGGGCGTCCACGCCGCACGCCTCGACGCACTTGTAGCACAGGATGCACTTCGCGTAGTCGCGCACGTACAGGTCGTTGTCGATCTTGACCGGCTGCGCCACGGTCGCCGCCACCCCGGGAGGGGAAGGCTCGTGGTGTCCGGGATGCGCCCCGTCGCGCCTGCCGGCCGCGGCCGAGGCGGCGGGCGGACCGTAGCGCGCCGGGTCCGCGCCGTAGCGCTCCATCCAGCCGCGCACCTGCGCCGAGGCGCACGACAGGTCGACCGAGGAGGCGAGGAACTCGAGCACCACCTTGCGGCTCAGCCGCACCCGTTCGCTGTCGGTGCGGACCACCAGGTCCGGCTCCACCCGGCGCGAGCAGGAGGGGACGAGCGTGCGGGCCCCCTCGACCTCGACGACGCAGACGCGGCAGGCGTTCACGGGCGCCAGCGTCTCGAGGTAGCAGAGCGTCGGCGTGTCGATCCCGAGCGACCGGCAGGCGTCGAGCAGCGTCGATCCCTCCGGCGCGCTGACGGCGACGCCGTCGATGGTGAGTCCCACCGTCCGGCGCGGGGCCCGCTCGAGCGCCGGGTCGATCGCCACGACTCCGCGCGCCCGCCACCTCGGGAGCCTGGCGCCAGGCGTCGGTGAGCCTGCCTCGCTCATCGGCTCCCTTCGAACATGCCGAGCTTCTTGATCGCCGACTGGGCGGCACCCGCCGCGGTGTGCCCGAGGCCGCAGATCGAGGCGTCGCGCATCGCCTGCGCGATCTCGTCGAGGAGCGCATGCTCGGCCGCGACGGAAGCCCCCCCACCGCGAGCGAGCCGCCGCAGCAGCTCCTCCTGCCGCTGCGTGCCGACGCGGCACGGGACGCACTGCCCGCACGACTCGTCGCGGAAGAAGGCGGCGATGCGCAGCACGGTGTCGTGCAGATCCACGGTCTCGTCGAAGACCATGATGACCCCCGAGCCGAGCGACGCGCCGATGGCGCGCGTCCCCTCGAAGCTCAGCGGGACCTCCAGCTCGTCCGGGGTCACGAAGGTGCCGGCGGCGCCGCCCAGCAGCACGGCGCGCACCTTCCCCCCGGCGCGCACCCCGCCCGCCAGACGCAGCAGCTGCGCCAGCGTCGTTCCGAACGGCACCTCGTAGACGCCCGGCGCTTTCACGCAGCCGGAGACGCAGAACAGCTTCGTGCCGCTCGACTGTGGCGTGCCGAGGAGGGCGAACGTCGGCCCCCCCTCGACGACGATATCGAGGACGTTGACCAGCGTCTCCACGTTGTTGATCAGCGTCGGCTTGCCGAAGAGACCGACCTCGACCGGGAACGGCGGCTTGTTGCGCGGCTCGCCGCGTAGCCCCTCGATCGAGTTGAAGAGCGCCGTCTCCTCGCCGCAGATGTAGGCGCCGGCGCCGCGCCGGATCTCGAGGTCGAACCCGAACCCGGAGTCCAGGAGGTCGTCGCCGAGCAGCCCCCGCTCCCGCGCCGCCGCCGCGGCGTGCGTGAGGCGCGCGAGCGCGAGGGGGTATTCCCCGCGTATATAGATGTAGCCGCGCACGCAGCCGGTGGCGTAGGCGGCGATGGTCATCGCCTCGATCAGGGCGAACGGGTCCTCCTCCATCAGCACCCGGTCCTTGAACGTCCCCGGCTCCGACTCGTCGGCGTTGCAGACGAGATAGTGCGGCCGCGCCGGCTGGCGGGCGACCGCCTCCCACTTCCGTCCGGTCGGGAAGGCGGCCCCACCGCGCCCCATCAGCTTCGCGTCGGTCACCTCGCGGATGACCCGATCCGGTCCGAGCTGCAGCGCGCGGCGCAGCGCCGCGTACCCGCCATGGGCGCGGTAGTCGTCGAGGCTCTCCGGATCGACGCGACCCACGCGGCGCAGGAGGCGGACCTCCTCCGCGACCAACGCCTTTGGGGTTGAAGCGCCGGGGCGTCGCTTCGGAGGCCAGGGACCCTCGACGCCGGCGAGCTGCGGCGTTGAAGCGCCTGCGGGCCGCTTCGGAGGCCTCTGGCCCGCAATCCCGGCGAGGACCGCGCTTGGCGACGCCGGCGCCAGCGTCCAGTCTCCGCCGACGACTCCAGCCGCCGCGCGCGCCCCGCCATTCGCACCCCTTGCCGCGTCGGGCCCCGCGACCTGGAACATCACGGCCGGGGCGTGCTCGCACTGACCGAGGCAGGGGCTCCTGGTCCACATGGCGCCCCCGCCCTTACCCGCCTCCGCTCCCCGCTGCGCGCCGGCAGGGCCGAGCGTCTGCTCCAGGGTGGCGGCAAGCTCGTTGCCTCCCTTGATGCGGCAGGCGATGTCATCGCAGACGTGCACGACGGTGGCGGGGCGCGGCTCGACCGAGAACATGGCGTAGAACGTCGCCACGCCGTACGCCTCGGCCGGCGGCACCGTCAGGCGCTGGCAGATGTAGTTGAGCCCGCCTGGGCTGATCCAGCCGGCGCGCCCCTGCAGGGCGTGCAGCGCCGGCAGCAGCAGGTGGCGCCGGGAGCGCGCCTCGTGGCCGCCGTGACCGCTGTGACCGTCGAGCGCGGGCCGGCGCTCACCGCCGTCCCAGCCGGAGTCCGGCGGTCCAAGGAGATCGTCCAGGGCGGCGCGCTCGCTGTCGCTGGGAGCGGCCGCGGGGATCAGGCGAAGATCCACTCAGGCTCCCGGGACGGCGGCGCCGACCGCGGTCCGCCGCTTCCGCCCACCGGCGGCCACGAGCTTCTCGATCCGGATGGCCGTCGCCTTGAACTCGGCGGTTCCCGACTTCGGATCGGTCGCATCGATGGTCAGGATGTTCGTGGCCACCTCGTCCTGGAAGTGCAGCGTCATGAAGACGAGGCCCGGCCGCAGCGTCGTGTCGTAGCGGACCGGCGCCTCGACCGAGCCGCGCCGCGACACGACCCGCACCTGCTCGCCGTCGGCCACGCCGAGGCGCGCGCCTTCCTCGGGCGCGATATCGACGCTCTCGCCGCGCCGTAGCGGCGAGGTGTAGCCGTCCGTCTGCACCCCGGTGTTGAACGAGTCGAGCCTGCGGCCGGTCGTCAGCCGCAGGGGGAACTCGGCGGTCAGCTTGTCCACCGGCGGGTCGTGCTCGACCGGGATGAACGGCGCCCGCGGCCCCTCGAGCGGCTCCTTCCAGAGGCGGTCGTGCAGGAACGGGCTGCCGGGGTGATCCTCCGAGGGACACGGCCAGTGCAGGCCGCCCTCCGACTCGAGGCGCGGGTAGCTCATGCCGCGATGCCAGGAGGAGAGTGAGCGCAGCTCGTCCCACACCTGCTCCGCCGTCGGGTGCCCCCAGTCGTGTCCCATACGACGCGCCAGGTCGCCGAGGATGACGAGGTCGTCCCGCGCTCCGCCCGGCGGCTCGAGCGCCTTGCGCACCCGCTGCACGCGCCGTTCGCTGCTCGTGACCGTCCCCTCCGCCTCGCACCAGGCGGCGGAGGCGGGCAGGACGACGTGCGCCAGCTCCGCCGTCTTGGTGAGGAACAGGTCCTGCACCACGACGTGCTCCAGCCGTTCCATCAGGCCGATGGCGCGCTTCATGTCGGCCTCCGACTGGACCGGGTTCTCGCCGATGATGTAGGTCGTGGTCAGCGTGCCGTGCTCAATCGCCTCGAACATCTGCGACAGGTGCCACCCCTTCTGCGGCGGGATGGTGCAGCCATACGCTTTCTCGAAGCGGGCGCGCGCCGCCGGGTCCTCGACGTCCACGCCGCCGGGCAGCTTGTTCGGCAGCGCCCCCATGTCTCCTCCCCCCTGCACGTTGTTCTGCCCGCGCAGCGGGTTGAGCCCCGAGCCGTAGCGGCCGACGTGGCCGGTGAGGAGAGCCAGGTTGATCAGCGCGAAGACGTTGTCGGCCGCGTTGTGGTGCTCGGTGATGCCAAGCGTCCAGCAGATCTGCGCCCGATCGGCCCGCCCGAGCGCGTGCGCGAGTTCGCGGATCGCCGCCGCCGGCACCCCCGTCTCCTGCTCCGCGCAGGCAAGTGTGTAGCTCTCCACCCCCGCCTTGTACGCCTCGAAGTCCCGGGTCGCGCGCGCAATGAACGCCTGGTTGGCCAGCCCCGCCGCGATGATCTCGCGCCCCACCGCGTTCGCGAGCGCGATGTCGGAGCCGACGTCGAGCCCCAGCCAGACATCGGCCCACTGCGCCGAGGTCGTGCGCCGGGGATCGACCGCGAACAGGCGCGCACCGCGACGCACCCCCTTCAGCAGATGATGGAAGAAAACCGGGTGCGTCTCGCGAGCGTTCGACCCCCACAGCACGATGAGGTCAGTCTCCTCGACCTCGCGGTACGAGCTGGTCCCTCCCCCGGCGCCGAAGACCGTCGTCAGACCGACGACGGATGGGGCGTGTCAGGTCCGGTTGCAGCTGTCGATGTTGTTGCTGCCAATGACCGTGCGGGCGAACTTCTGCGCCAGGTAGTTGACCTCGTTGGTCGCCTTGGAGCAGGAGAACAGCCCGAACGTCGTCGGCCCGTGGCGATCGATCGCGGCGCGAAACCCCTGCGCCGCCCTATCGAGCGCCTCGTCCCAGCTCGCCGGCCGCAGCCGTCCCCCCTCGCGGATCAGCGGTTCAGTGAGCCTGACGTAGCGTCCCTTCATCGGTTCTCTCCTCGTTCCGAATAAACGCGCGGCTAGGTTACGCCGGGGGCGCTCCGGCTGTCCAGGGAGGTGCGCTACAAGCCGCAGCCGACGGCAACAGCGAACGCGAAGCCAGCGCGGTTCCGCCCCCGTCATTCCGTTGGGCGAGCGGACCCGCAGGCACCGCGAAACACGGAGCCCGCGCGGTTCCGCCCTGTCCCCCGTCATTCCGGCGAAGGCCGAATCCAGCGACCGCCCGGGTGTACCTCCGTCATTCCGGCGAAGGCCGAATCCAGCGACCGCCCGGGTGTGCCTCCGTCATTCCGGCGCAAGCCGGAATCCACCGACCGCCCGGTTGCGTGGTTGAGCTGGGAGTGCCGCCAATCCGACGACAAGCAACGCGGCCGACGGGATCCCCACGCTCCCGGTGGACCCCGGCGTACGCCGGGGTGACGGAGGTGGTCCGGAAGGCAAAGCTCACTTCTCGGCGAGGGTCGCCGGCATCGAGGCGCCCGCGGAGAGGATGATGCTGATGCCGTCCTCGACCGTGAGATCGGTTTCGATCACATCCTCCATCGGCAGGACGACCACGTCGCCGACGTAGAGGTGGTTCGTCGGCACGTAGACCGTGCAGAGCACCTGCTCCGTGCCGTCCGCGCGCCGGAGCGTGAACGACCCGGTCAGGAACCCGGGCGTCGTCCTCCCCGGCAGGCGGGCCAGGACAAAGCGCTTGAACGCCTCGCGGGTGCGCGGACTCCCGAACCCCTCGAGGACCTTCTTGATCGTCCCGTAGACGGTGCCGACGAGCGGCACGCTCTCGACCACGTCGTCCAGGCTCTCGAGCAACTGGCGCAGCGGCCAGAC
>Ga0184629_10000166_pt1 | contig 28543 bp, 32 predicted proteins | sample PLM4_32_b1_FD_133158 | JGI IMG/M metagenome (GOLD analysis project Ga0184629, IMG submission 133158) | Groundwater sediment microbial communities from an aquifer in East River, Colorado, USA - PLM4_32_b1 | ecosystem: Environmental > Terrestrial > Soil > Riparian zone | place: USA: East River...
CAAACTGCAAACTGCAAACTGCAAACTGCAAACTGCAAACTGCAAACTGCAAACTGCAAACTGCAAACTGCAAACTGCAAACTGCAAACTGCAAACTGCAAACTGCAAACTGCAAACTGCTTTCTAGCTTTCTTTTCTTTCTAACAAAGCCATATAAAATCCGTCAAAACCAGAATCCGAAGCCAATATTTTCTGATCTTTAATGAAGTTGAATTGTTTTCCAATATCTGTTGTCAAGAAACGAGCAATTTGTTCTTGATTTTCAGAAGGTAAAATAGAACAGGTTGCGTATACTAATTTTCCCCCAGGCTTAACGATTTTTGAATAGCTTTCTAAAACTTCTGATTGTACTTTACGGATGTTGTCAATGAATTCCGGTTTTAGTTTCCATTTGGCATCCGGATTTCTTTTAAGAACTCCTAAACCGCTACATGGTGCGTCAATTAAGACTCTGTCTGCTCTTTCGTGTAGTTTTTTGATCACTTTTGTAGAGTCAATAATACGGTACTCAATGTTGAAAGCTCCGTCTCTTTTGGCTCTGATTTTTAATTGTTTTAATTTGCTTTCATACAAATCCATTGCAATTAATTGTCCTTTGTTTTCCATCAAAGAAGCGATATGTAATGTTTTTCCACCAGCACCAGCGCAAGTATCAACTACTCTCATTCCAGGTTTTACATCAAGGAAATGCGCCACCAGTTGTGAATTGGCATCTTGTACTTCAAAGAAACCTTGCTTGAAAGCATCTGTCAAAAAGACATTGGCTCTTTCTTTTAGGACCAAAGCGTCAGGCTGATTTTTTAAGAATTCGGTTTCGATGTTTAAATCCATCAAAATGGCTCTTAAGTTTTCTTTGGTGGTTTTAAGTGTATTTACTCTTAAAATTACTTTGGCCGGTTGGTTTTGAGCTGCAATTTCGGTAGCCCAAACTTTTTCGCCTAATTCTTTTACTCCCAATTCATCCATCCAGTCTGGAATAGATTCTTTTAGTGCTCTCACTTTCGAAAGTTCATCAAAACGTCCTTTTATTTTTCGCTCGGGAGTCCCTTCCAATTGTCTCCAATCAGGAATTGGATATCCTCTCAAAACTGCCCATACAGAGAACATTCTCCAAAGATTATCTCTGTCAAATGGTTCTTTTACTTCGGCAATCTCGGCATATAATCTTTTCCAACGTACTACTTCGTAGATGGTTTCGGCAACAAATTTTCTATCTGAACTTCCCCAACGTTTGTCTTTTTTTAGGGATCTTGCTACTACTTTATCGGCATATTCTCCTTCGTTAAAAATAGCGTTAAGAGCATCGATGGTAGTGTAAACTAAATTTCTGTGTAATCTCATTTTAAATAATTGAAGTGCAAAGGTACTATTTATTGATTAATTCTAAGTTTTATATTTTAATCAAAAAAAAACACTGATTTTGAGGCAGTGTTTTTTAGGTTTTTTATTGAACTCTTGTCAAGCCAATATTTTCTGGTGGATGAAGTACCATCGGGAATTTTTCAATTTTTACGGAACTACTGTCCAATCCAAATGCGCTTTCTTCTGATAAACTTAGTTTTTTAATAAAGAAATAAGAATTCATTATTAATTTTTCATGCCATAACATATCGCTGTCATTGGATAAGAATTTCTCTGACAAGACAAATTTAAAGTCTCCAATAATATTGTTTTTATTTAATGATTCGTATCGGCTAGTGATATCAACTTCCCCGTTTTTCACCATGTCTTTAATAACCTCTTTGAACATTAAGTTAATTTTGGTTGGCTCTCTAAATCCTAAGTTGAAATCGACGCGATATAAATCGTCTTTAAGGATTTCTTTTACTTTGTATTCAGTTTTATAGGGTTCTGGTAAGATGTTTACGTGAACAAACCAGTATATGTCGGCTCTTTTTGGTCTTTTTTGCAAAATGGAGTACATTACTTTTTCTTCTATTTCATCAGTACGATTTGCATTGGTCATATAGACCAAATGTGTTGCATATTTAGGAATTGATAAATCGGCGCTTAATTCAGCTAATACTTTTTTGTAATCATCTATTTTTACAATTTTAGTGTAACTTTTGCTAATTTGTTTGGCTCTGTACCAAACGGTCATTACACCTATCAATATTAAGGCGATAAAAAGAGTTACGTAACCCCCCTCGGCAAATTTTGTAATATTTGCGCCTAAAAAGCTAAGTTCAATTACAGAATAAATAGTAATTAGCGGAACGAAAAAGAACCATTTTACTCTTTTCATAATTAGATAAAAATTAAGTAAAACGGTAGTCATTATCATACATAAAATAATAGCCAAACCATAAGCATGTTCCATATTGCTGGATTCTTCAAAGTGTAAAACGATACCAACGCAACCTACAAACAATAACCAATTTATGGACGGAATGTATATTTGTCCTTTTAATTCAGTAGGGTATTTGATTTTGACTTTTGGCCAAAAACTTAGTTTCATACCTTCATTGATCAAAGTAAATGATCCTGATATCAGGGCTTGTGAAGCAATAACTGTAGCAAGAGTTGCGATAATAATTCCAAATGGTTTGAACCATTCCGGCATAATCAAGTAAAATGGGTTTCCATTTGACCCACCTAAACTTTGCAATGTCGCTCCCTCATGATGAATAAGGTAGGCACCTTGACCAAAATAATTAAGGACTAAGGCTAATTTTACGAAAATCCAGCTTATTCTAATGTTTTTTCGTCCACAATGTCCCATATCGGAATATAGTGCTTCAGCTCCCGTTGTACACAGGAAAACCAATCCCAAGACGAAAAACCCTTCAGGATGAATGGTTAGTAAATGATACGCATAATACGGATTAATTGCTTTGAAAACTTCTGGATGTTGTGTTATTTGTGAAATACCTAAAATTGCTAGCATACCAAACCAAATAATCATCATTGGTGCAAAAAACTTACCGACTAATTTGGACCCAAATTGCTGAATGGTAAATAAAATAAATAATATACCAATTACAATTGGAACAGTATTTATTTCTGGATAGTAGGTTCTTATTCCCTCAACTGCCGAGGATACAGAGATGGGAGGTGTGATAATTCCATCGGCAAGTAAAGCACTCCCTCCAATAATAGCAGGAACAATTAACCATTTGATTTTTGTTTTCTTGACCAAGGCATATAATGCGAATATTCCGCCCTCTCCATGATTGTCTGCACTTAAAGTAATAAGAACATATTTGATGGTAGTCTGTAGTGTTAAAGTCCAAAAAACTGCTGAAATTCCACCTAAAACAACGTCTGCATTTATGGTATATTCGCCAAGTATGGCTTTCATTACGTATAATGGAGAAGTACCAATGTCTCCATAAATTATTCCTAAAGAAATTAATAAACCACCTAAAGTCAATTTACTGTGGAGGTCTTTGTGCGTTGCGCTCATGTAAAATTTTTAAAAAACTCGTCAAATTTACTGTTTTTAAATAAAATAGGCTGACTTATTTTTTAAAATAACAAAAAAGGCATGGTAAATTCTACCATGCCTTTTTGTTCGAATTAATGATTCATTAAATTCTTCTGTTTGAGTTTCTAGAGTTGTTGCTGTTATTGTCTTGTTTTTCAGTTCTTTGGATGGAGTAGTCTCTAGTTGTGCTCGGTTTGTTTTGAGAATAGTCTCTTAGAAGTTCTGCTTTTTGTGAAGCGTATTCTCTTGAAGTACTCGTTCTATTTTGAGAATATTCCCTTTGAGGTTCTGCTCTTTGGGTTGTGTATTCTTTAGATGTACTCGTTCTATTTTGAGAATATTCCCTTTGAGGTTCTGCTCTTTGGGTTGTGTAATCTCTTGAAGTACTCGTTCTACTTTGAGAATATTCCTTTTGAGGTTCTGCTCTTTGAGTTGTGTAATCTCTTGAAGTACTCGTTCTATTTTGAGAATATTCCCTTTGAGGTTCTGCTCTTTGGGTTGTGTATTCTTTAGATGTACTCGCTCTGTTTTGAGAATAGTCTCTTTGAGGGTCAACATTATTTCTTTGATTTTCTCTTGAATACTTATTGTTGTTTTGGGAATAGACAACCTCATTTCTTGAACCTTTGTTGTAACTGTATCTTCTTTGATCCAATTCATATCGGTTTGAAACTTGGTAGTTTCTTCTGGAAAATGCATAATCTGGATGCTGCCTTTCATAACCATTGCAACTATTTGAATTGTAAATTACAGCAGCTCTATTGCATCTTCTATAATTTACATAATTGTAATTGTTATAGTAGTTTACACAACTATATATATTGTTTCTGTATCTGTAAACAGGATACGGATTCCAAGAATAATAGTAGGTTGGATAGTAATTCCAAGTCCATGAAGAATAATAAGGTTGATAGCTATTAACCCAAAAAGAAGCATAGATTTGAGGAGTATAACAGTATTCGGGTTCGTAGATATAATTCTGACCATAGATATAGTTGTTTCCAACGATTTGGATAGAAATGTTGTTACGTCTGTCTTTTTCTAATTCTATTGTTGCTACATCCTGATAAAGATCACGACCAAGGACAGATTGTATAACGATTACATGCGTTCTTTTTTCTACAGATTCAATTACTCTCAAGTAGTCAACACGGTTGTCGTTATTTAAATCTAAGTTTGATATTTGAATTTTGGGGTCATTCAAACGTCTTTCAAAATCTTTCAAGTTCTCTGAGTCTCCAAAAATTGAAGACACCGCTTTTAAATCTAAATTATCGCTAATTTCAGAGTTCATTGCATTTATTGTTGTTCTGTCCTGTGCATTCATTTGTAATGCAATGAATGTAGTTATTATGGCTACTAATTTGAATTTTGATTTCATGATCGTGTTAGGTTAATTATTTGTTTTAAGATATAATCAACAATTGTGCCGTAAATAAATGATACTGCTAATTTTTGTTTAATATTATTATATATTTGTTTTTAAAAATTAACATACGATGAGGAAAATTTTTATAACTGTACTGTTTTTGAATGGTTTGTTTTCTATGGAGGCTCAAAATTCAAATAAAAATAAGCAAGCACAAACTTTTTTTGCTACAATTCATATAGATACTTTATTTCAAGATAAAATTAGTATCAGAGCAATTCTTATAGATAACAAGAAAATTTGGTTTGCCGGTGATAAAGGAAGGTTTGGTTTTTATGATTTAAAATCAAATGAAAAATTTGAGAAGGTTATAACTAAAGACACTTTAAACATTGAATTTAGAAGTATAGCAAAAACTTCAAAATTTATTTATGCGCTTAATGTTGCCAATCCTGCCTTATTGTATCAAATCACCAAAGATGGAAAAGGGGTTAAATTAGTGTATCAAGAAAATGATAAAAAAGTTTTTTATGATAGCATGCAGTTTTGGAACGAAAAAGAAGGAATAGCTGTTGGTGATCCTACGGCGGATTGTCTTTCAATTATTGTAACTCATGATGGCGGAAATTCATGGAGCAAAATTCCTAATAGTAAATTGCCGAAGATTTTTGATGGAGAAGCTCATTTTGCGGCAAGCAACACGAATATAGTTATAAAAGGAAATAATACGTGGATTGTTTCGGGCGGAAAAAAATCAAGAGTTTTTTATTCTCCTGATAAAGGAAATACTTGGGAAGTCTTTGAAACGCCAATTGTACAAGGAAAACAAATGACTGGAATTTTTACCGCTGATTTCTATGATAAGGAAAATGGTTTTATTGCTGGTGGAAATTATGAAGAGCCGAATCAGGATTTTGAGAATAAAGCTATTACGCTTGATGGTGGAAAAACATGGGGTCTTACGGCAGAAAATCAAGGTTTTGGTTACGCTTCTTGTGTGCAATATGTGCCCAATAGTAATGGGAAAGGCTTGGTTGTGGTAGGGGCTTCGGGCTTGTATTATTCATCGGATGGAGGGGCAACTTGGGTTCAATTTATGAAAGATTCCAGTTTATTTACCATTCGGTTTTTAGATGATACCACTGCAATTGCTGCGGGTCATAATAAAATGATTCGAATTCGTTTTAAATAAAAATTAAAAAATCCGTTTTATAATTGATTTATAAAACGGATTTTCCTTGAATTAAAATAAAAGATTATTTATTAGAACCTTTATCTCTATATTGTTGCAGTAGTTTTCTGCTAAAATTTTCTTCTGCCTTTTTTAATTTGATGATTTTTACTGGAGGAAGAACTCCTCTCAGATTATTGATGAATTTTTTTCGTAGTTGAAATAATTCTTCTTCATTGCTTTCAATTTGATTCAAAAGTGCCGTTGCTTCTTTCTCAGATAATTTGTCTAATTCAGCATCGGCCATTTTTCTTAAAGATCCTTTCATTTTGTAATGTCTCAATTCAAATTGTTTGTCATCGAATGAATTGTAAATAGGCCAGAATTTTTCAGCTTCATTGGGAGTCAGATTCAATTCCGAGGTTAAAAACGAGACTTTCATGGCTTTAATTTGCGCTCTTTTTTCTTTCATTTTTTCGCCTTGAGCGTAAAAAGTAAATGAAATAAATAAAAATAATAGCGGGTATAATTTTCTAATGTTCATTTTTCTTGATTTTTTGATTCGCTTGTCTTTATTTGATGTTTGTATTCTGATTTTCGATAACTAAATTTTCAATGTTCGGATTTGTTATTAAAATATCTTCTAATGCTATGTCTTCTATTTCTTTTGAATTTATACTATTGCTACTTTCGGGTTCAATTTCACTAATTAAATCATACTGGTTTATATTAGATTCTTCAGTCAAATAATTTTCTATGGTTGTCGAATCGAGTTCGCTGTTTTTTGTGGCAGTCGTATAAAGGATTGGAATCATTAATCCGAGTACCAAAACAGCCGCAATTGCCAAAAGGATTGTTTTTCTTTTTCTAAAAATAGAAATGACTTTTGTTTCTTTTTCAATTTCTTCTTTTGCTAAATTTTGTATCAATTGTGAAGAGAAATTTTCAAAGTAGTCTTCCGGAATTTTAAATCCTGGTTTTATTTTTGGTTCGTTATCTAGTTTAAATGTTTTCATTCTACGTATTTGACTTAATCTTATATAAAAGGTTTAATTTGCAATTACAAAAGTTTCAATTTTTTTTACTGCATGATGGTAGGATGCTTTTAATGCGCCAACTGAAGTGCCCAGTATTTCTGAAATTTCTTCATATTTTAAATCTTCAAAATATTTCATTTTAAAAACTAATTGTTGTTTTTCGGGCAATAATGCTATTGCTTTTTGTAATTTGATTTGAATCTCATTTCCATCAAAAAAAACATCGGCTTTAAGATTATCAATCGCTTTGCTTTGTAATTCGACAGATGAAATGCCACTTTTTTTTGCTTTTTGATTTAGAAAAGTAAGTACTTCATTTGTTGCAATGCGATACATCCAAGAAAATAGTTTGCTTTCTCCTTTGAAGTTTTTTAAATGTTGAAACACTTTTACAAAAGTATTTTGCAAGACATCATTGGTATCATCGTGATTTAAAACGATATTCCGAATATGATTGTACAGCGGTTTCTGATAATCGTGCAGGAGTTTTTGAAACGCTTGGTTTTGCGTTTTCGGGTTCAACAAGCTTATAATGAATTCCTTTTCTTCCTGCAAAGTCGGTTTTTATTTGATAAGATTGCAATTATTCAAAAAGGTTTAATCTAAATTAAAAAAAATTAAAATTCTGATGGAGTGACTTTTTCGCTTGCAGCTGGAATGGTGTCGATGATTTCAGTAGTCACTGGTTTGTATACTTTAACTGGAACTACTTTAGGTTTTACCGGATAATAAATATCTGTCACCCATTTTGAAGGACTCTTTGTTTCAATTTTACCAATAGAGAATATCTCCAAATGAGAAAAAGAAGAGTCAGCGATGATTTTATTTGTGATAAAATACTCTTTGGATTTGTCTAAAGCATTTTTGTTATGCGTATAATTCCCTATTAATGTTGTTTTTACGGCTTGAAATGCGATTAGTTTTCCAGGTAAAATGTCACTTCCCTCACTGGTAAATATCTGTTCTTTTATAGGAACACAAAAAGAGACTTTTGTTAGGTTATTGATTAAATCATAAGTATGATAAATTATAAAAGGTTTCCCGTTCATGGGGATATTATTTTGTTTACAGAAAGCAATAATCTTTGGAAAAACTGCATTGGCATTTCGGGTAATATCAGAAATTTTACTGGTAAAAGATTGTCTTAAATAAAATGTCTCCAGTTTTTTTACTAATCCATTGACTTTTACATTATATGTGTTGGTTTCATAATTAAGTGTTTTGTTTAGATTGGCTAAAGATTTATCATATATTTCAGTAATTGAATTTTGAGTTGCCCCATTCAAAAAGAAGTTTATTTTTTGAAGAAAATCCATTTTTCCTTTAGATTTCCAAGTAACTTTAGTACCTCCCAAAGTATCTTTGAAAGTTAAGTAAACATCAGAAGAAGCTCCGTTAGAATTCATTTTTTGAACAATACTATCCATGCCTTTTGTATATAAGGTTTGGATATCACCACTGTCATTAACACCTTCCCAAGAAAACGAACTCCCTTCACCAATTGTGGTTGGGGAATAGGCCAGTTTTATATTTGAGTCTGCTGTAGTCCACGAACTGAATTGTTTCCAATTTTTATAGTCATTGACATAATTAAAAACAGTAGCTTTTGGAGAATTAATTACTTTACTGCTTTCTACCGTGTAATTTCCTTTTTGTGTCGCAATAAATATAGTTAGCGCAACAAGACTTAATAGAAACAAAAGAAAAAGGTATTTGATAATTCTCATAATGGTTTTGGTTGTTTTCTGTTGTAAAGTTAGAAATTTTATTAATATTTTAAAGGAACTGTCCTTAAAATATCATTGTGTTGGGGGCGAATAGTGTTTTTAGAAAATAAAAGAGAATAGGGCGATTTTTTGTTGTCTAGGATAACGGATTTGTGATTTATCTAGTTTGTGTTTTTATTATATATTTAAAGAATATGTATATTTGTTGAATATATATTTATTTAACATCTAAAAAATATTAATAATGAAATTACTTAAAAGTGTAGGCTTTTTTATGGCTATTGCGGTTTCTGTTGTTTGCAACGCTCAAAACGAGAAAAGCACAACGGTAAAATCTACAGAGAAGGTTCCGTTTGATTATATGGTAGAGCAATTCTCTGATATAAAGGTTTTGCGTTACCAAATTTCAGGTTGGGAAAATCTTACTTTAAAAGAACAACAATTAGTATATTATCTTACGCAAGCAGGAACTTCTGGACGTGATATTATGTGGGATCAAAACTATAAATACAATCTGAAAATTAGAAAAGCATTAGAAAATATTTATCAAAATTATCATGGGGATAAAAATACCGCGGATTGGAAAAATTTTGAAATTTATTTAAAAAGAATTTGGTTTTCAAACGGAATTCATCACCACTATTCAAACGAGAAAATTAAACCAGCTTTTTCAATAGCTTATTTTAATGGTTTATTGACAGACTCTAAAACGACTTTATCTCCTCAAATAGCTGAAATTCTATTTAATGATGTAGATTCAAAAAAAGTAAATCTCGATTCTTCTAAGGGATTGTTGGAAGGTTCGGCTATTAACTTTTATGAGAAAGGAATTACTCAAAAAGAAGTCGAAGCATTTTATGCTAAAAAAACAAGCCCTGACTCTAAGAAACCTTATTCGTATGGCATAAATTCTAAATTGGTTCGTAACTCAAAAGGACAGTTAGAAGAGAAAGTTTGGAAAAGTAAAGGAATGTATGGCACTGCAATTGATAAAATGATTTATTGGTTAGGGAAAGCGCAAACGGTAGCCGAGAATAAAAAACAAGCCGATGCGATTGCCTTATTGATTTCTTATTATAAAACAGGAAATCTTAAGACTTGGGATGATTATAACATTGCTTGGTTACAGGCAACTGATGGGAATATTGATTACATCAACGGATTTGTAGAAGTGTACAATGACCCTTTAGGATACAGAGGTTCGTATGAAGGGGTTGTTCAGATAAAAGACTTTGATATGTCTAAAAAAATGGAAGTAGTATCTAAAAACGCTCAATGGTTTGAAGATAACTCTCCGTTATTGCCAGAGCATAAAAAGAAAAACGTAGTTGGAGTTTCATACAAAACAGTTGTTGTTGCCGGTGAATCCGGGGATGCTTCTCCTAGTACACCTATTGGTGTAAATCTTCCAAATGCCGATTGGATACGTGCTGACTATGGTTCAAAATCAGTTTCTCTGAGCAATATTATTGATGCTTATTCTAAATCGGGAGGGAAAGGGAAATTGCAAGAATTTGCAAATGATGATGAAGAAATACGATTGGCAGAAAAATATGCTGAGTTAGGTGGTAAGTTGCACACTTCTTTACATGAAGTTGTAGGTCACGCTTCGGGTCAAATTAATCCAGGTGTTGGAACGCCAAAGGAAACTTTGAAGAATTATGCTTCGACGCTTGAAGAAGGTAGAGCCGATTTAGTGGGGTTGTACTACTTATACAATCCAAAAATTCAGGAGCTTGGATTAGTTGATAATTGGAAAGAACTAGGAATGCAGTGTTATGATAGTTATATTAGAAACGGATTAATGGCGCAGCTAGTTCGTTTAGAATTGGGAGCTAATATTGAAGAAGCGCACATGAGAAACCGTCAATGGGTGAGTGCTTGGGTATATGAAAAAGGGAAGAAAGACAATGTTATTGAAATGGTTTCTCGCAATGGGAAAACGTATTTTAATATTACTGATTATGATAAACTACATGATTTATTTGGTCAGTTATTAAAAGAAGTACAACGTATAAAATCCGAAGGTGATTTTGAAGCAGGAAAAGCATTGGTTGAAAACTATGGTGTAAAAGTAGACCAAAAAATACATGCCGAAGTTTTAGAACGCAATAAGCAATTTCCAGATGCTCCTTATAATGGTTTTGTAAATCCAGTTTTGGTTCCAAAATTAAATGAAAAAGGAGAAATTATCTCGATTTTGGTGGCTCAACCAAAAACATTTGCGGAACAAATGTTGAAATATTCTAAAGATTTTGGATTTTTACCCTTAGAAAACTAAGCGAAAATAGAATTGTAAAATGTAAAAACGCCCGCTGTAAAGTGGGCGTTTTTTGTATTAATGTTTGAAATAAATTTTTATCACAAATAAAAGTCCAATAAAAAAGAGGAAGCCTATTAGAATTTTATAATTCCCTTTGTAGAAAACTTTATGTAGATTGGCATCTTTTCGATACGCAAATACCATTGCAATGACAAAGGATATAAAAAAACAAACCGCGAATATTAATTGACCCTGACTAAACATGTTTAAATAATTTTGGGCAAATTTAGGTAATAGTTTAGAAATAGTTGTTAATTTTCCGTTTCAAATCAATAATTAAAAAGGATGCAGAAACAAATCAATGCCGTTAAGGAATTTCATACAGCATTTAGAATAGGGCATAGCGAAACTCCAATTGCCAATTTGGGTGAAAGTAAAAATATACTTCGTTACAATTTGATGAAAGAAGAAAACGAAGAATATCTTGAGGCTGTTCAGAATAATGATTTAATAGAAATTGCTGATGCACTTGGGGATATGATGTATATTCTTTGTGGGACAATTATAGAACACGGATTACAACACAAAATTGAGGAAGTTTTCGACGAAATCCAACGCTCTAATATGAGTAAACTAGGTGAAGATGGAAACCCTATTTATCGTGAAGATGGGAAAGTAATGAAAGGACCTAATTATTTTAAACCCGATTTTTCGAAACTGATTTAGTTATCTGTTATTCGGTTATCGGTTTTCAGTTTTCGGTTAGTTGGTAACGAATAGATATCATGGTTAAAGTTTTGGCCAGTATATTAAATTAAATTAGATGGATTCAAATAAGATAATAAAAAAGCGATTTTCGGTATGAAAATCGCTTTTTATGTCTGAAATCTGAAATCTAAATTTTAACCGTCCAGCCAAAAGTATCTTCGGCTAGTTTATGTTGAATGTTAGTTAGTTTTTCTTTAAGTAGTAAAGCATATGAATCCTCTATTTTTGGTAATTCATAATACACATCTTGATAAGAATAACCAATTATAGGATTAACTACGGCAGCTGTTCCAGCACCAAAAATTTCTTTTAAAGAGCCGTTTTTAGAAGCTTCTACAAGTTCAGAAACTAATACTGGACGAACTTCTACTTTAATTCCTTCTTTTTTTGCCATATCTATAAGGCTTTTTCTGGTAATACCATCAAGAATACGCTCGCTTACTGGAGCAGTCAATAAAGTATCGTTGATTCTAAAAAACACATTCATAGTACCTGCTTCTTCCAGTTTGGTATGAGTTGCATCATCAGTCCATATTACTTGTTGAAATCCTTGTTTGTTTGCTAATGTTGTTGGGTAAAATTGTGCAGCATAATTCCCAGCAGCTTTTGCAGCGCCAATTCCACCATTTGCAGCTCTACTGAAATGTTCTGCAATTAAGACTTTTACTTCACCTGCATAATATGATTTTGCAGGAGACAATAAAATCATAAATTTATAGTCATCAGATGGATTTGCAATAACTCCATCACCAGTTGCAATCATAAAAGGTCTGATATACATGGTGTTTCCTTTTCCTTTTTTTACCCATGCTTCATCCAATTGCAATAATTGATTCAAACCCTCCATAAAAATGTGTTCAGGAACTTCTGGCATTGCCATTCTCACTGCAGAGGCATTGAAACGTTTGTAGTTTTCGTCTGGTCTAAAAAGCCATAAATCATTATTGTCATCTTTATAGGCTTTCATACCCTCAAAAATAGCTTGTCCATAATGAAAAACTTTTGCAGACGGGTCTAGTAAGAAAGGTGCGTAAGGCTTGATGACAGGTTTTTGCCATTCCCCATTTTTGAAATCACATTCAAATAAATGATCGGTAAAAACAGCACCAAAGCTTAAATTGTCAAAATCAACTTCGTTTATTTTTGAAGTCGCAGCTTTTATTATTTCAATTTTGTTGGTTTGAGTTGTACTCATAATAATGTATGGTTTTAAAAGAAAATAGTTTTATTGTTAACAAACTTGATATTGAAAGTTCTCATTTCAGTAATAGGCTGTTATTAGTTGCAAAATTAAATAAAAATCAGAGAAATCCTTGTCAAAAGAACATTAATTATAGCGTTTAACTGTGATTTGTTTATATTTTAATTTTCGTTTATATTCAACGGATATTTCTGTGAATTTTATAAAAAAAACATCAATTTTAGATAGCTATACGGCGTTGTTTTAATTAATTTTGAAAAGGAATTAGTTTATAAAGTAAAAATCACCTCAAAAGCACTATTTTGGAAAGAGAAATTATACAAACACTTGATGGATCCACGACAATTCATATCAAAGAATGGAATGAGTGTTATCATTCTAAGCATGGGGCGATTCAAGAAGCTAAACATGTTTTTATAAAAAATGGATTGGCGTTATTTCAAAATAAAGTGGTCTCAATTTTAGAAATTGGTTTTGGTACCGGTTTAAATGCTTTTATAACCTATTTAGATTCTAAAGAATTGGGTCAAACCATTGATTATGTTGGGGCGGAAGCGTACCCTGTTTCAGCAGATGAAGTTTTATCCATGAATTATGTAGATGAATTGGACGCTAATGAATCTAGAGCTATTTTCGAAAAAATGCACAAAAGTAATTGGGAAGAAAAAATAGTTTTTTCGAATGCTTTTTCGTTAACAAAAAGAAAACAATTTTTTGAAGAAATTGATGATTTAGAAAAATTTGATTTGATTTATTTTGATGCTTTTGGTTACCGAGTACAGCCTGAATTGTGGAGTACTGCAATATTTGAAAAAATGTATAAGTCGCTTAAACCAAATGGAATATTGGTTACTTACGCAGCTCGTGGTGTAGTTAAAAGGAGTATGATTGAAGTAGGTTTTACTGTCGAAAAACTCGCAGGACCTCCAGGGAAAAGAGAAATGTTTAGAGCTAGAAAGGGAAGTTTTTAATGTTATATTTTAGTGGGATTTTTTTAATAAAGTTAAAAATTATAAAAAATCTATGTTAATTTTTTATCTTGTATTCAAAAAATAAAGTACATTTACGAAACGTTAAAATCAAGATCTAACCCCAAAATCTTAATTTATTATGTCTAAAATAATGTTTGATTACACAAAATCAGTACTTGAAAGAGTGAGTTTTGATCCAGTACTTTTTTGTAAGGAATTAGAAAAAGCAATTAGAACACTTTTGCCATTCGAAATGGAACAATTAAGAGAATGGTTGTTTAATTTCACCGTAGAAAAACCAGAACTGAAACAGTGTTTATTAATTGTAAACCCATAAAAAAAGGAACCAACTTGTTGGTTCCTTTTTTTTATGATTAATTGATATTTTGCATTCGATACGATATCGTTTTAGAATATGTAATTTCTTTCAAATACAGGTAAAACATGTTGTTTGTCGATGTTTTGCGAGTTTAAAGGAATTTTTTTAGGTTTGAAATAATTATTTTTTATACTTTTATAGAGCGTTTTTATTAAATAAATCTTTAAAACCTTTTTGTTATGTCCAGAATGATTTATGATTACACAAAAATGGTACTCGAAAGAGTGAGTTTTGACCCCGAGCTTTTTATTAAAGAATTAAAAAAAGCAATTAGGAATTTATTACCTTATGAGATGGAGCATCTGAAGAAATGGCTTTTGTTTTTTACGAATGAAAGACCAGAACTTAAAAAATGTTTGGTCTATTTATAGTAAAGTTTTCCCCAAATCTACCAAAAAAAAGGAACTGATCCAGTTCCTTTTTTTTATACTTATTTTTTTGAAAGTGGACTCACAATTTGAACATTTTGAAAAACAATTGCTCCTTTTACCACTCCTGCAATTGTGCTTCTTAATGCATCGATGATTTGGATTTTTAATTCGCTTTTTGGATAAATTAAACTGACTTCGCGTGCAGGTTTTGGTTCTTTGAAGTGTCTTAGTTTTAATTTGTCTTTGTCTTTTAATTCTAGTGTGTGTAAATAAGGTAGAAGCGTGGTGCCCAGCCCTTCATCAGCCAATTTTATTAGAGTTTCAAAACTTCCACTTTCTATTTGAAAAGATTTTGAATCTGTTCCATTTTGGCTTTTGCATAAATTTAAAATACCATCACGAAAGCAATGTCCGTCTTGTAATAACAAAATTTCATTTACATTTAAATCGTCTATTTCTATTTCCTCCTTTTGAAAAATAGAGTTATTCTCAGGAATATAGGCTACAAAAGGTTCAAAGTATAGAACTATTTCTTTTATTTTTTCATCTTCCAGAGGAGTTGCGGCAATTGCTGCGTCAAGATTTCCGTTCTTTAATTTAGTAATGATATCATCGGTGTTAAGTTCCTCAATTATAAGTTTAACTTTTGGATATTTCTTAATGAAATTATTCAAAAACATAGGTAATAATGTAGGCATAATCGTTGGGATTATTCCCAATCGAAATTCGCCTCCTATAAACCCTTTTTGTTGTTCTACGATATCTTGGATACGATCAGCTTCATTAACAATGTTCTTGGCTTGATTTACTATTTTTTGACCAATTTCAGTTAATTGAATCGGTTTTTTACTTCTGTCAAATATCTGAATGCTTAGTTCTTCTTCAATTTTTTGAATTTGCATACTCAATGTTGGTTGGGTAACAAAACATTTTTCGGCGGCTAGAGTGAAATTTTTATGTTCGGCTACAGCCAAAACATATTTTAATTGTGTGATTGTCATTGTATAATATTTTGTTATGCAAATATAAAAACAATCAATTTAATTTATGGGTTTTTTTTTGGTTTATTCCTTAATTTTGATAAAAATAAAAAACATGAAACTTAATAGCATAGGATTACCTGTAGAAGAATCAGAAGTAATTATTGTTGAACTGAATATACTTTTGTCGAATTATCAAATTTATTATCAAAATTTAAGAGGACTGCATTGGAATATTAGAGGAAGACGTTTCTTCGATTTGCATCTTAAATTTGAGGAATTATACAATGATTCTCAGATTAAAATTGATTTAATTGCCGAAAGAGTGCTTACCTTAGGAGGAAGGCCATTGCATACTTTTGAAGATTATATCAAGTTTAATCAACTAACAATTGGTAAGAATATTTCTAATGATGAAACGGGCATACAATTGATCGTTGCTTCACTTTCTAAGTTATTATTATTGGAAAGGGAAATTCTTAATAAAGTCTCTCAAATAAATGATGAAGGAACGAATTCAATGATGAGTGATTTTATTGTCGAACAAGAGAAAACGATTTGGATGATGAAAGCTTGGTTGGAAGAAAGTTTATAGCAATTGATTTTTAGATTATTAGAAAGCCTAAATGTTTTTTTATTTCGTTTGGGCTTTTATTTTGGTTGTTAAATTAAGTTTAATTTTGAAGGGCTAATTTTTTAATGCAATTAGTATCTTCTATTTTTGCTTTCGTGAAAGTATTTGTTAAAATAATTATGTTATTTTTTGTTTTATTTCTAATCACTCCAGTAATTGTTGAGTGGGTAGAAAAAGACAATGCTATTTCCTATTCGTTTAATTTAGATAATGATAGTAATTCATTAGAAGATGTAAAAATGGATATAAAACTAGTTCCTTTTGTTTCTTTTTTTGAAATATCATTTTTCATATTCAAACAAGTTTCCGACCTTATACTTTCTGAAAATTTCTCTAAGCATGATTTAGTTTGTACATCTATATTTATACCTCCGCCAAATAGGTTTTAGTTTTTTTAATCTACTGTCTTCGTAAATAGTTAAAAATATGTACTTTAGTATATTTCGCTTTAGCTTCTAAAAATGTTTTAGCTGCGAATTTTACAAATTAGCTCGAATAAATTTGTGGGTATTTGTGAAAGTTGTGGCAAATAATTCGTCAATACAATCTAGCAGACTTTCAGTCTGCCAAACTAAAACTATGGACTGAAAGTCCATAGTGGTTTATTTTATAAAAATACTATTCGCTGCACAAATAATTTGTGAAGAAAAATCGTTACTTTTAATCTTTTATATTAATATTATAAATTTATTATGTCAAAAAAAACGAACCTTTTTACCTATTTTAAGTCTGATTTTGCTTCTGGTTTAGTCGTTTTCTTAGTTGCATTACCGCTGTGTTTAGGTATTGCTATGGCTTCAGGAGCTCCATTGTTTTCTGGGATTATTTCAGGTATAATAGGAGGGATAATTGTAGGGTATTTAAGCCAATCTCAACTCAGTGTTTCTGGCCCAGCTGCGGGTTTAACGGCTATTATTTTAACTGCCATTACGGATTTTGGGGCTTTTGATGTTTTTTTAACCGCCGTTTTTATTGCTGGATTAATTCAATTGGCATTAGGTTTTATCAAGGCAGGAAGTATTTCCAATTATTTTCCAACAAACGTTATAGAAGGTATGTTAGCGGGTATTGGGGTTATAATTATTATGAAGCAATTGCCACACGCATTTGGATATGACGTCGATTTTGAAGGGGATGAGTCTTTTATGCAAGTTGATGGGGGCAACACACTTTCATCTTTGTATTCTATTTTTAATCATATACAAACAGGGGCAGTTGTGATTACTCTTGTTTCAATAGCTATATTGATACTTTGGGATAGAATTTCGTTATTAAAGAGTTTGAAGTTAGTTCCAGGTGCATTGGTTGCTGTTACTGTTGGTGTATTGTTAAATGAATTTTTTATTAGTTCCGGAAGTTCATTGGCTATAGCAAAAGAGCATTTAGTTTCTCTACCTTTACCAACTACTTTTGATGAATTTAAGGCAATTATTGTAACTCCAAATTTTGCCGGCATACTAAACCCCAAAGTTTGGGTAGTGGGTATGACAATAGCTATTGTTGCGTCTATTGAAACTTTATTATGTATAGAAGCTGCAGATAGAATGGATGAGCACAAACGCTATACTGATACCAATGTAGAACTTAAGGCACAAGGAATTGGAAATATGGTTAGTGCTCTTTTAGGGGGATTACCCATGACATCGGTTGTGGTTCGATCGTCTGCAAATAATGAAGCTGGTGCAAAATCTAAAATGTCTGCCATTATTCATGGGGTTTTATTATTGGTAAGTGTTTTAACAATACCTTTTATATTGAATAAAATACCCTTAGCAACCCTTGCAGCTATATTAATTTTAGTTGGATATAAGTTGGCTAAACCAGCGACTTTTAAACATTTTTGGGGTTATGGTAAATATCAGTTCTTACCTTTTATCGCTACGTTTATTGGAGTAGTATTTACTGATTTATTAAAAGGAGTAACTTTAGGAATTGTAATTAGTGTTATTTTTATATTAAGAGGGAATCTTAAAAGAGCTTATAGTTTTAGAAAAGAGGAATATGTTGATGGGGATATTATTCATATCGATTTGGCTCAAGAAGTCTCTTTCCTAAATAAAGCAGCAATTAAAACAACCTTGGGGAATATTCCAGAAAACTCAAAAGTTGTTATTACGGCTCATGATACCGTTTATATAGCGCATGATATATTGGATTTAATCCATGAATTTAAAACCACTAGGGCTATAGATAATAATATAAAAGTAAAGCTAAAAGGGTTTAAAAAAGAATATCAATTAGAGAATAGTGAAGAAACAAAAAATCATGTTTCTATTGAACATCACTATGATTTTGCGAAAAGAGTTATGGTTGAAAAGAAGATAATAAAAGAAGATTTTACAGAATAGATTATAAATAGATGAGCTCTAAGAAAGCTTTTTTCTGTTACTTTACATTATATTTATTTTAAAATAAAAAGACAAATAAAAACAACTGAAATGAGTGATTTTTATAAAAAAATATTAGACAATAATAAGCAATGGGTTGAAAATCAATTGGCTTTAGATGAGGATTATTTTAAGGACTTGGCTAAAAGTCAAAGTCCTCCCTTGCTTTGGATAGGATGTTCGGATAGTCGTGTTCCTGCAAATGAAATCATTGGAGCAAAACCTGGAGAAGTTTTTGTGCATAGAAATATAGCCAATATGGTTATTCATACAGATATGAATATGTTGAGTGTCTTGGATTATGCAGTAAATGTGCTCAAAGTAAAACATGTAATTGTTTGTGGTCATTATGGTTGCGGCGGTATTAAAGCTGCCATGGGAAACGATTCTATTGGGATTATTGACAACTGGATTCGTCATATAAAAGACGTGTATCGTTTACATGATAAATATTTAGATTCGATTTCTGATGAAACCCAAAGGTTTAATGCTTTTGTAGAAATCAATGTGAAAGAGCAAGTTTATGATTTGGCCAAAACCTCCATCGTACAATCAGCTTGGAAGGGTGGTCAAGAACTTACAATTCATGGCTGGGTTTACGGATTGAATTCTGGATTTGTTACGGATTTAGGAGTGAATTTCAGTTCAGATAGTGATTTAGATGAAGTTTATCAATTGAATTTCGAATAAGATTTTTTAAAAATGTAAAGCTGCTTTCGGGCAGCTTTTTTTATGCTTAATCGTCATTGTCTAAATTCTCATTAAATGCTGAAGGTAAAAGAGTTGGGATAAACTTAATTAAAATAGGCAATAATAAACTACCACCCGGAAGTAAGAATATTGTTAATGAAGGGACTGTTTTACAAATGTCCAGTAATTGTTTCTTTACTTTTCTCTTTTCTTTTTCATCTAAATCTCTTCGAGTTGAATACGCTAGAAGAAGCATCAATTCTTTGCTTTGTACAATTTCCTTGAGTAACCTTGTTTTGTTTCGTGAAATTAAAGTAACGACGCTTTGCGTGGTTTGATCGTAAAAATGTTTTACGGGATTGGAGTAATTAAAATAGGGGATTTCCTTTTTGTGTTTGCCTATAAATCCATCAGTGCTTATAATACTTTGTTCAACAAATTCTTCCGAAACTGAAAAGGTTTTTGCCAAGGTATGCAAAAAATAAGCTTCATTATTTTCGATTACGCCATCGCTCCATAAAGCCATTCCGGCAATATCTATTAAATATTTTTTTTCTAATTCATTTGTAAAATAGTCAAGTTGTAATGCTTCAATCGTGAGATGCATATTTTTAGAAAATTTACTGTAACGTATGGAGGCCTCAAAAAGTTTAATCAATAAATCGTCGTATTGCGTTTTATTCGTCTTGATTTTTAAGGCTAGAGTTACTATGTTTATTAGAGTTTCCTCAATTTTTTTTAAATATTTTTCAGGAATTTCGCCATGAATTAAATATTGGCGAAAAGCCAAAACATCGATAAATAGTAAGGCATTGGTAACCAGATGCGAAAAGTTTTTATTGATGATACTTTCGTTGGTTTGAACGCGTTCGTCAATTATTTTTTCTAAGGTTAATGCGGCAGTGTTCTTAGGTAATATTTTTTTAAATAAACTAAAGCCTTGAGGATGCATTTGATTATAAAATGTATTGGCATGTTCTATAAAAAGAGCTGAATCTGTTTCTCTATTAGTCAGACAAAAAATGCCATATAATGCATTTAATAAGGCTGTTTTTGAAATTTCTTCTTTAAACCATCCTTTTGTTTCAATGGGGAAAGTGATGTCAAATGAAATGATATGTCCGTAGATAAATCCTGTGTTTCTTAATTTTTGATAAAAAGATTCTTCAGTTTCAGAAACTGTTTGTTCTGATAACTTTTGTTTTATAAAAAATTTATCTATCCAACCGGATGCCGAAGGGTTAATCATTGCTTTGTTTTGATTTTGCAAAGCTATGTATTTTTATGGATCAATTTATATTTTGAATATTTATAAAATGGGTTTTTAAGGTGAATTTTGTGAAACCTCTTTTTTTTAATTTGAATAAATAAGATTCAGTAAATCAAATTATTCCTGAAAAATAAACTAATCTCTTGATTTTTTATTTTGGGTACAAAGTTCAAGTATTATTCCGATTCTATTGTTTCTGGTTTCTGTTCTTTTAGCTTGATTAAGCCAGTAGAGATAGCTTTTTCTGTAAGAAGGACTGAAATTTTGATAGTTTTCTAAAGCCATTTGATTTTGATCGAAAGCCAATGCCAAATCCTCTGGAATTATTAAATCTTCAACGGCATCTAATGAAGTCCATGAGCCATTTTGCTTTGCGATTTCAATTTTGGCCAATCCGCTTTCGTGCATTAGATTATTGGCAATGAGTTTTTCGATATACGTTTTGTTGAGTTTACTCCATACACTTTTTTCTTTTCTGGGCGAAAAAACTTGCTTTCGACTGTGTTCGTCAAGCTTTTTAACAGTCGAATCAATCCAACCATAGCAAATAGCTACTTGAACGGCTTCTTCCCAGCGCATACTTTCAAAAGGGCTGTTTACCTTATAAAAAATCAAATACACACCAGCTGACGAATGATGATTGTTATGCAACCATTCTCGCCAAGCTGTTGTGTTTTTAAAATAATGATGCTCTTTTTCTTTCAAGAGAATTTTCTATTGTTTTATTTTATAATGGCCGAACAAGCGACTCTTGCACCTGCATTTCCAGCTGGTTGAGAAATAAAATCATCGGCACCTTGATGAACAATTAGTCCTTTTCCAAGAATGTCTTTGGTCGCATCTGCGCAACCTATACACCATTCACCTGTGGTCAAAGTGATCGTTCCATTTCCTTTTTCATCTGCAGTAAAGTTTCCAATATCTCCCTTGTGGTATTCGTCCACTCCCCATTTTCCGTGTTTTTTGAATGTTGGATTCCAGTGTCCTCCCGCAGAACTTCCATCAGCTGCAGAGCAGTCTGATTTTTCATGAATATGAATAGCATGTATTCCAGGCTGCAATCCGGTAATTTTTGCCACAAAAGTTACTTTGCCATTTTTCTCTGTAAAAGTGGCTGTTCCTGTAACTTTACTATTGCTTTTTGATTCAAAAACTAAGTTTAGATTTTTGGAGTCACTGGATTTGCTATTGGTCTTACAACCAATGATTACAGCAACAATAACTACGATAGAAAAGATTATTTTTTTCATGATTTTTATTTTTTTAATCGATTATAAAATTACATATAAAAAAGAGTACTAAAATTAATTTTTGTTTAAAAATCTATTTTGTCTTTTCTCCCACAAAATGATTGGTTGGTGATTTGAATAAAATATTAAATGATGTCAAACTACCATAAATTCTAGTGATGTATTGTTGTAATTCTATTTTTTCGATTTCTTCTATTTTACTGGTATTTATTTTTTGTTCCATCACACGTAAGCGATCCCGAACCATTATGATTTTATGAAAAAAAGTGTCGATTGGAATTTCTTTATTAGCTAAACCCGCTTGTCCAGGTTCCAGAATTAATTTGCCACCTTTCCATTTGTCTCCAATAGGAACAATTTCGGAAACATCCGACCATTTTTTTAAAATATCTCGTAGACTTCTTTCTACATCCGAAAAACTCACAGTGTCCACTTCGTCTACTGTTGCTTCAATAATTTTGAATTCACTGTCTAATGCTATGGTCTCTAAACCTTTTTCTATAAAGGTAACCCAATATTCTTTGGAAGAAACATTGGTTATTACTCCTTTTCCAAATTCGGGATGTTCAATACGGGAACCTATTCCTAATAATATCATATTATTATCTTTTTATACGAAAATAATCATACCATTATTAAAAAGCAAATTTGAAATCAAATCAACATTTTTCTTATTAATTTTTCTTATTTTTACAAGAGGGCATTCCAGACTATTAATCAAAAAAACATGAAAAAAGTATCTTTATTATTAGTATTCATTTGTATGTCATTCGGTTCATGTACAACAACAAAGTCGGCTGTGAAAACCTCTTCATTAAAAGGAACTTGGACGCTGAATTTTATTACTGGACCGAGAATTGCTTTTGATGGATTGTATCCAAATAGAAAACCAACTATTGTATTTGATATTAAAGAGAATAAATTTTCAGGAAATAACAGTTGCAATCAATATTTTGGGATGTTAATTGTTGATGAAACTAAAATTAATTTTAAGGATGCTAAGATGGGCATGACTATGATGGCTTGTCAAGGTGAAGGCGAAAAATTGTATATGTCTAGATTAGATAAAATTGATTCGTACTCAATTTCCGACGATGGTAAAACCTTGATTTTTTTAATGGGGGATGTAGCGATGATGCGTTTTGAGAAAAAATAAGCTGCTTTCGCTGTGATTTTCTAATTTTTGAAGGGTTTAAATGTTTTTTAATTGGTTAGTTTTAATTGAATTAATTTAAAATTTTATAAAATGAAGACGAAAAATATAGTTTTAGCACTGTTTATTTCTTTTTTTGTGGGCAATGGTTATGCACAAGAAAAAACGAAAAAGCAATTGAAAGAAGAACAAAAAACAGAAAAACAAAAACAAATTGAGGCCTTGATCAATTCTAAAGAGTTTGTTTTTGTAGCCAAAAATACTTCTCCGCAAGGATACCGAACAATAGATTTGACTACCAATCCAAATTATATGAAATTCTATCCGGATTTGATTAAAAGTGAAATGCCGTATTTTGGAAAAGGGTATGGTGGTGGTGCATACGGGGGAGATGGAGGATTAAATTTTGAAGGGAAACCCGAAGATTACACGATTGAAAAAACTAATAAACTGTATAGAATTAAAGCTGTTGTCAAAGGGGAAAGGGATGTTTATTCATTGATACTTTCGGTTTATTTTGGAGGAAGCGCAACGCTGTCCGTTAACAGTAATTATCGAAGTACCATTTCCTATAATGGGGAGATTTCCAAAATTGAACCTGAAAAAAAATAAGTTTAGTATGGAAGAAATTATAAAGATTAGCACCCAAACAATAGCGCAATTTATAGAATTTCTTTCGGCAATTATAATTGCATATTCATCATTGAAGGCTGTTTTACAGTATTTTAAAGATAGTTTTTCTAAAATAGCAGGTTATTTGCCAGATACTAATATCCGCCTTTCGTTAGGGAAATCATTGGCGATAGCATTAGAACTTTTATTGGGCGCCGATATTCTGAAAACGGCCGTTGCGCCAACATGGACTGAAATTGGACAACTGGCAGCTATTGCTACTTTAAGAACCGCTTTGAATTATTTTCTGGAAAGAGAACTTAAAGAATCAAAAGAAAAATTAAAATCATAATTCTTGTGTGTAGTACATTACTGGTTTAATAAGTTGAAATAAGCGAGTCAGAAATCCTGGTAATTTAATCATTATGAAGAAGATATTGTAACGATGGAAGGAGATAATGTAACCGCTGCAAAAAAATGCAACAATGCAGGATGTAAACCTTGCTTTTTGAACTAAATCTGAAGCTTGATTTAAAAAATAATTTTACCTGTTAGTAAAGAATAATTTGTTTAAAAAATAAAAGATAAGTCCAAAAATAAGTTTTGGCCTGTCTTTTTTAATTTATCTTTATTTTAAATAACTATTTGGTTTATAATTATTTAAAGGTGTTTTTTTATATCTTGAAGAAAATATAAAAGCAAAATATGTCAAACTTTTTTAAAACGAACTATTGTTTTTGCAGTTATGCAGTTCTTTTTGTGACTTTGTTTGTCCATGTTAGTACGATGGCTCAGACAATTTCAGATATGGAAGAAGAATGTCCTCCAAAAACATTATTTGAGGTTTTTAAAAAAAGTGATTCATTATTGGTTGTCAAACCAATTAAAAACAGTTTTTTTCTTGTTATTCCTGTCATTGGGTCGCAGCCGGCTACTGGGTTTATATTTGGCGGTGTTGCTCAATATACTTTTAAAGGTAAAGAGCTTACCGATAAATATTCAGTTGCAAATCTGGGAATAACTTATACCACAAAAAAACAATTGCTGATTAATGTAAAGAACAATGTGCTGTTGAAAAATAATAAAATATTCCTTAGTGGTGATTATCGTTTGTACGTTTTTACTCAACCTAATTATGGTTTGGGTACGAATATAATTCCAACCCAAAAAGAAGATTCGGATTTTGAAATAGGATCAATTGCTGAGCCTATGGATTATAACTATTTTAAGTTTCATCAATCCGTTTCTTGGGAAGTGAAAAAAAATTTTTATATAGGTGGGGGTATTGACGTAGATTGGTATTCAAGTATTATAGACAAGAATCTCGATATTGTCAACGGCCAGTTTACCTACCATTATAACTACTCTATAGAAAACGGTTTTAATGACAATGAATATTTTGTAAATGGTTTTAGTCTTAATTTAATTTATGATTCTAGGGATAATCAAATCAATACAAGAGAGGGTTGGTTTGCCAATATAAATTATAGATTTAATGCTGATTTATTTAATGATCAAAAATCAAGTAATGTGCTTTATACTGAGTTCAGATATTTTATTCCGCTTAGTCCAAAAAAGAAACAATTTGTATTAGGCATTTGGGCATTTGGGCAATTTGTTACCAATGGAGTGGTGCCATATTTAAATTTACCCGCTATAGGTTGGGATCAACGCAGTCGAAGTGGAGAGGGTTATACTCAAGGACTATTTCGGGGAAATAATTTAGCTTACCTTCAAACCGAATTAAGATTTCCGATAAGCTGTAATCAATTGTTGAGCGGAACTGTGTTTACAAACTTCACAACAGCTAGTGATAAAATCAATGACACTTCACTTTTTCAATATGTCCAACCTGCAGTTGGAGTTGGTTTGAGGATTTTAATTGATAAAGCGACTCGGACTAACCTTGTTTTGGATTATGCAGTTGGAAACCATTCCAAAGCTTTTTATCTTAATGCCGGGGAAACATTTTAGGACTTTGTGAAAATAGTCTGAAAGAATTGTTTTTGTTGGGAGTAATTTCTTTTTTAACTAATTTATATTTTTTAATTATGATTCAAAAATACAATCATGTTGTTTTATTGTTACTTTTAAGTATTATCGTTTCTTCACAATCTGTGGCTCAAACAAAAGAAGATACTCTTGTCGCGAAGAAAAGTAAACTTGAAAAGTTTAATGATTTTAATGCCAAAGCAGAAGCCCTTTTCAAAATAATACCCGTGCCTATTTATGGATATTCTACAGAAGCAGGAAGTATCTATGGATTGGCGAAGAGTAATGTGTTTAATCTATCAAAAAAGGATACAGTTTCAAAACCTTCAAAAGTAGATGGATTAGTATCTAGTTCAACAGAAGGCAGAGTGAATGTTGTAGCTTCTTCGCAATTTTTTGTTCAGGAGAATAAATATCAATTCTTGAGTTATTTGTTTTATCAAAAGCAGCCACAGTATATTTTCGGTATTGGAAATGACGTAACCATAGAGGGGATGGAACGAATTAATTTTGAAAGGATTAAGTTTTATTCTAATAATTTGATGCAAATTAAAAAGAATTTGTACGTAGGAATACCAATAGAATTTGCCAATTATTGGAATATGCAAATACCGGCGGATAGTTTTTTATTCCAACAAAATATTTCCGGTACCGAAGGAGGTTATGATGTGGGTACCGGATTGTCGGGCTTATATGACACGAGATTGAATCCGTACAATCCGCAACAAGGAGTTTATTGTCTTTCCAGTTTGGTTTTTCATCCTAAATTTTTAGGAAGCACATACCAATTTACCAATTTTATTTTGGATGTACGTAAGTATTACAATCCTTGGTTAAAACATATTATTGCGCTGCAGGCTTATACGAGTAACGCTTTTGGAGATACTCCGTTTTATGATCTTTCTATGATGGGAGGGTCTAATCAAATGCGAGGTTATTATCAGGGGGGATATAGAGATAAGGCTTTGGTAGATTCTCAGATAGAATATCGTGCGCCCATTTGGAATATTTTTGGCGTAGTTGGATTTTTTGGAACCGGCCGTGTTTTTAATAGTTATCGTGATTTGTCTTTGGAATCGTGGAGATTTTCCTACGGAGGAGGTTTGAGAGTTATGGTCGATAGTAAGCATAAAACTAATTTAAGGTTGGATTTTGGATTTGGTGAAGGAGGAACTCTTAAAGGGACCTACATAAGTTTTGGCGAAGCATTTTAAATGTTTATTTTTCACTTTGCTATACTAGATTTATGTAATAAATTGATTGTAAAAACTTTAAAAAAAAATATTATGAATTCTACTGTTAATTACTGTGAATTTGTTAAATTAGCTTAATCAACACTTAAATATTAAAAACATGAAAAAAGTATTTTTATTATTTGTTTTAGTAGTTTCTTCTACTGCATTCGCCCAGTCTACCATGAAAGATGACATAGATATTGTACAGTCTGTTTATGGGAAATCCAAATCAGAATTAGTCAGGCAATATATGGCATTATCAGGAGTTCAAGCTACCGAGTTTACAAAAGTTTACGATGCTTATGAAGTAGAACGTAAAAAATTAGGGCAAGAAAAAATCCAATTGATTAATCAATATGCTACAGATTACGGAACATTAACAGATGCCAATGCAGATGTGATTTCTAAAGGGGTTTTGAAAAATAATTTGGCATACGATAAATTATATTCAACGTATTATGATAAAGCAAAAAAAGCAGTTGGTGCTTTGAATGCTGCAAAATTTATTCAGCTGGAAATCTATTTGCAAACCGAAATTAGAAGTAGTATACAAAATGCAATTCCGTTTATTGGTGAAATTGAAATGTCAAAAGTGAAATAAGTATTTTTTTACTTTTTTGTCTCAAAAAAAAGAGTGTAATCATAGTGTTGCGCTCTTTTTTTTGTAATTTTAAGTATGTTTTTTGGATCTCGGTAGGATAAATAAAATTAGTTCTTTAATTATAAGTTCTTTTATCATAAAAAGTGTTAATTTTTGTTTCTCTGTTTCGGAAATAAATGTTAAATTTGTTAATATACTTTCCTAATTTTTAATAATTTAAAAGATAAATCATGAAAATTGTAACTACTCCGCTTAGAATTGTCTTTGTTTTTGCATCAGTATTATTGATTTCTTCAACTAACGTTTTTTCACAATCAGCTTCAAAAGATTTTAAGAATTCGGTTAAGTTTAATGTGACGAATACATTACTTTATGATAATTCATATCAGTTTTCGTATGAACGAATTGTCAAAGAAAATCAAAGTATCAATGTTTTTGTTGGATATCAAGAGTTTCCGTTAATAACTTTAGATATTGATAATGCTGATTTTGATAAAAAAAGTAATAGGACTGGATTTTCTGTTGGAGCAGATTATCGATTTTATTTGGGAAGTATCAATAAATACAGTGCACCACGAGGTGTTTATTTGGCGCCATTTGTGAGTTTTTTTCAATTTAACACCGATAGGGATATACATTATACTGATTCTAATAATGTTGTAAATACGGTTAATCTTTCTTCAAAATTTAACTTAACCAATTTTGGTGGAGAGTTAGGGTATCAGTTCGTGTTATGGGATAGATTTGTTATAGACTGTGTTTTGTTTGGTCCATCTTTGACCCGTTATAAATTTAATGCAAAATTAGATGGAAGCATACCAGGATATGAAGATAACGAAGTCTATCAAAAGATAATCCAAGCGATAAAAGATAAATTTCCGGCAGTTGAAGGTATTACAGGAGATGAAGGTATAGAAAAAAAAGGAGTTCAATCTGTTACTGCTGTTGGGTTTAGATACAATATCAGTATTGGGTATAGATTTTAAAATAAAAAAACGAATGATAATTAGACCTCAAAATATTTTTTGAGGTTTTTTTAATTTCAATTTTTTAAA
>Ga0184629_10000167_pt1 | contig 28484 bp, 28 predicted proteins | sample PLM4_32_b1_FD_133158 | JGI IMG/M metagenome (GOLD analysis project Ga0184629, IMG submission 133158) | Groundwater sediment microbial communities from an aquifer in East River, Colorado, USA - PLM4_32_b1 | ecosystem: Environmental > Terrestrial > Soil > Riparian zone | place: USA: East River...
GCTCGATCGGTTGTTCTTTCGCGCGGCCAGGGACGCGGCCGTCAACGGCCTGTCTCACCGCCTCATGAACAAGGCGCTCAAGGCGCAGGCGCGCTGCCGCGCCACGTTCAAAATCCTCCTGGCTTTGCAGACCACGGCGCGGCGTTCGGAAAAATTCTCGAATTTGACGGAAGGAACTATTCAAACGCTTAAAACTCCCGTTTCGCCAATGCCTTATGAAGGGGCGAAAAGGCCGGCCCCTCCGCCCCGCACCGATCCCACCCACAAGAGATTGGGGGCGCGTAAACGGTGGACCCCCGAGCGCCGCGCCCGGCAGGCCGAGGCGATCCGTTCTTGGCAACCTTGGCGAAACTCGAGCGGCCCGAAGACACCTGAAGGCAAGACCCGCTCGGCGCGGAATGCGCTCAAGCACGGCCACAAAAGCAGGGCCTATGTCGAAATGCTCCGCGAAGACCGCCGCATTTTGCACCTCGCCGCCGCCAACATCGCGATCGCCAAACTGTCCCTCCGTATGCTTTCGGCCCGAATGATTGTCCCGCCTCCCCTTGGCGGGGAGGCCGAAGCGCCGGCGCGAAGCAAGGCGCTTCGGGTGGGGGTATGCAGCCAACGCTCACAATTTCGGCGGCCTGTGTCTCACCGAATTGGTATTGGCCGAGCGCGCCCCGCGCTGATACCTTTCGCCCGCAAATTCTCGGGGAATCGCGGTCTTTCCGGTCTTCCGCCGGCGGACAACGCGGCCCCGCGACGACGATGGAGGATCGCCCGTCATGACGAAGAAGACGTCCCACTCAAACAAGGTTGATCGCCGGAAATTCTTGACGGGCGTGGCCGTGGCCGGTGCGGCCGCAGTCACCACCGACGCCAAGGCGGCGATCCTTCCGAACGGCGAGCCCACGCCCGAGCGCGTGCCCTCCGCGGTCCGTCCCTCGACGCAATTTGCGCAGGCGCAGATCTCGACGCCGACCGTCGCCGACCATGCCGCGCATGGCGGCAATCCAAACCTGACCGTAGGCAAGCCGGGCTCCGACTACATGCTCGACTGCATCAGGGCGGTGAACATCGACTACATCTTCACCAATCCCGCCTCGAGCTGCCGCGGCCTGCACGAATCGATCATCACCTACGGCGACAACAAGAAGCCCGAGCTCTTGACCGTGATGCACGAGGAATCGGGCACGGCGATGGCGCATGGCTACTTCAAGGTCACCGGCAAGCCCGCGATTTCGCTCGCGCATGGAACCGTCGGTCTCCAGCACGCCGCGATGGCGATCTACAACGCATGGTGCGACCGCGCCCCCGTGATCATGATGATCGGCAACAGCCTGGATGCGAACCAGCGCCGTCCCGGCGTGCCGACGACGCACTCGGTGCAGGACCCCGCCGCGATGGTGCGCGACTTCATCAAGTGGGACGATCAGCCGACCTCCCTCACCCATTTTGGCGAATCGATGATGCGCGCCTATCGCGTCGCGATGACGCCGCCTTACGAGCCGGTGCTTCTCGTGCTCGATGAGGATCTGCAGGAGCACGGCTTCGAGTCGTTCCCGCGCATTCCGAAAATCGCGATGCCCTCGCCGCCGGCGGGCGATCCGAACGCGGTGCGTGAAGTCGCACGCCTGCTCGTCAATGCGGAGAATCCGGTGATCGTCGCCGATCGCGCCTGCCGTTCGCAGGCGGGCGTCAATTCGCTCGTCCAGTTGTGCGAGCTGCTGAATGCAACGCTCGTCGATCAAGGCGGCCGCATGAACTTCCCGAACATGCATCCGCTCTATGCGCGCGGTGCGGGCCCTGTCTCTCAGGCCGACGTGATCCTCGGACTCGAGCTCACCGATTTCTTCGGCACCGTGAATGAGTTCATCGACAGCGCCGAAGCACAGCAGGAAACGCGGCTGAAGCAGGGCGCGAAGCTCATCAGCATCAACGCCGTCGATCTCTACATGAAGTCCAACTTCCAGGACATCCAACGCTACCAGCCGGTCGACATCTCGATCGCCGCCGATACCGAAACGACGCTGCCCTCGCTCGTCGAAGCGGTGAAGATGGAGATGACGCCCGCTCGGCGCGCCGCCGCGGACAAGCGCGGTCAGGCTGCGAAGGAAGCCTATGCAAAGAGCAAGGATCGGACGCGTGCCGATGCCGCGGCCCAGGCCTGGGATGCGAGCCCGGTCTCAAGCGTGCGCCTGATCGCCGAGCTCTGGCCGCTCATCAAGAACGAGGACTGGGCACTCGTCGGCCGCAATCTCGGCAACTGGCCGACGCGTCTGTGGGACTTCAAGCAGCACCATCAGGCCATCGGCGGCTCGGGCGGTGCGGGCGTGGGCTACAATCTCCCCGCCGCGGTGGGCGCAGCACTCGGCCACAAGCAGATGGGACGCCTCCCCATCAACATCCAGCCGGACGGCGACTGCATGTATGCGCCGGGCGCACTGTGGACGCTGGCCCATCACCAGATCCCGCTGCTCACGATCATGAACAACAACCGCGCCTATCATCAGGAGGTCATGCACCTTCAGCGCATGTCCCTGTGGCGTCAGCGCCGGATGGACCGCTGGCACATCGCCACCAAGATCGACAACCCGAATGTCAGCTTCGCGAAGCTCGCCGATTCGATGGGCGTCGCCGGCATCGGACCGATCGACAACCCGGCCGATCTTGCACCGGCGCTCAAGCGCGGCATCGACATCGTCAAGCGCGGCGAGCCGGTGCTGATCGATCTCGTCATGCAACCGCGTTGAGCAACCGCATGTCGCGAGCGAGCACGTCCCCTAAATCCCACCTCCCCCTTGTGGGGAGGTCGAAGCGCCGTAGCGCGAAGCGTGAGGCGCTTCGGGTGGGGGGTGTCTCGATGCAGGCTTCAACGACGAGGATCAGATGATTATTCGCATCATCGCTCCGGCGATTATCACGGCGGCGCTCGTCGCGGGCGCCGCCGCCGTCGGCGCACCGGCGCCGGGCGGTGATGCCGTGAAAGGCAAAGCCGCGTTCCTGAAATACGGCTGCTACACCTGCCACGGCTATGAAGGGCAGGGTGCTGGCGCGACGGGCAAGAAGCTCGCGCCCGGCCCGATGGCCTATCCGGCATTCTCAGGGTTCGTGCGTTCGTCGTCGCGCGACATGCCGCCCTTCACCGCACAGGTCTTGCCCGAAGCCGAGCTGATGGACATCCACGCGTATCTGCGCTCGATCCCGGCCGCGCCCAATCCGGCCGCGATCCCGCTTTTGAAAGACATCGGAGGCTAGCGCGCCGATGAGGGTGGATAACTCCGGCCGCTTTCCTCCCCCGCGTGCGGGGGAGGTGTCGCGAAGCGACGGAGGGGGGATGGTCACTGAGTTGCCATTGAGAAAATTTCGGAGGAAATGATGCGCACAAAGATTTCGCTCCTTCTGGGCGTGGCCGCGTTCTGTGTTGCCGGTTCACCGGCCTTCGCACAGGCCCCGGCGCTCACCGGTCAGGTGACCTCCGCCAAGGAAGGCGCGATGGAAGGCGTGCTCGTCACCGCCAAGAAGCCAGGTTCGACGATGTCGACCACCGTGGTGAGCGACGCGCAAGGGCGCTTCGCCTTCCCGCAAGGACGCCTCGAGCCGGGCAACTACCGGCTGACGATCCGCGCGGTCGGCTACATCCTCGACGGCCCGCGCACCATCGACGTGACCGCCGCCGGCACAAAGGCCGATGTGAAGCTGAAAGAGACGCCGAACATCGCCGCGCAGCTCACGAACTCCGAGTGGCTGATGAGCGCGCCGGGCACGCCCGAACAGAAGCGCGATCTCGTGAACTGCGCCACCTGCCATGTGCTCGCGCTGCCGATGATGTCGAACTACACCGCGCAGCAGGTCAAGGAAGACCTCATCCCGCGCATGGCTGACATGTCGAGCCAGGCGATGCCGACGCTCATCCAGAAGCGTCTCGTGCGCCGCGACGCGAACCGCAATTTCGGCAATCTCGACCGGCTCTCGAACTATCTCGCGTCGATCAATCTGTCCTCGGGGTCGGAGCACAAATTCGAATACAAGACCTTCCCGCGCCCGAAGGGCGTCGACACGCGCGTCATCATCACCTCCTACGATCTGCCGCGCAAAACCATGCAGCCGCATGACGCGGTCATGGGCGACGACGGCTATGTCTGGCTCAGCAATTTCGGCGAGAACTCCATTCAGCGCCTCGATCCCAAGACCGGCCAAGTGAAGGAATACGCCTACGAGCAGACGCGCCCCGGTCCGTACTCCAACGGCAATCTCGATCTCGAATTCGACAAGGACGGCTACATCTGGATCGGCATGATGAACCAGACGGGCATCTCCAAGTTCGACCGCAAGGCCGAGAAGTGGGTCCACTATCCGATCCCGAAAGAGATGCTGGACGAGGAAACACAGACCGCGATGGTCGCGCCAGTCAATCACCACGTCGACGGCAAGATCTGGATCAACAGCGCGGAGAAGAATCGCGTCGCGCGCTTCGACGTGAAGAGCGGCAAGTTCGAAGGCTGGACCTTCCCGTTCGAGAGCATGCCCGGCGGACACTCCTCGTACGGCGTCTATACCGACTCGCAGAACAACGTCTATCTGAACGACTTCCCGAGCCAGTACATCTGGCGCATCGACGCCAAGACGAAGGAAGCGAAGCCCTTCAAGGTGCCCACCGACATGGCGCGGCCGCGCCGCGGGCGCATGGATACCCAGGACCGGCTGTGGTTCGCGGAATGGTGGGGCGACAAGATCGGCATGTTCGACACGAAGTCGAGCGAGTTCATGGAGTGGAAGGTCCCGGGATATTTCCCGGCACCCTACGACGCTCAGCTCGACAAGACCGGCTGGGTCTGGACCAACAACATGATGGATGACCGCGTCACCCGCATCAACGTCTCAACCGGACAGACGGTTCAATACCTGATGCCGATCGAGACCAACGCGCGGCGCGTTTCCGTCGACAATTATGCGCAGAAGCCGGTCATGTGGATCGGCGCGCAGCACCTGGCCGTCGTGATGAAGGTCGAGCCGCTCGAGTAGGAGTCGTTAGCCCGCGCCGCCGCCCGAGAGGAAGGACGTGAGGGGCATCCAGCCCGGCACGAACCAGAACATCTCGTAGTCGAGCAGGAAGATGAAGGCGAGGATCGGCGCGACCCACACCGCGACCGACCAGATTTTCATCGTCGCCTTCTCGGGTAGCATCAGCGAGATCGCCGCCACGACCAGGCCCGCGATGATCGACGAGCCGATCCAGCCGTACCACCACATCGGCGGGCCGAGCGTGTCGCTTCCCGCGACCAGGCCGGGATGGATCTCGCCGAAATCGCCGACCGACGGGAAGTAGGTGAACAGCGGCCAGTTGAACCCGGCATCGCCCGTCGTGAAGCTGTAAGCGGGCGCGTAGAAGAGCGCGAATCCAACCGCGAAAGCGGGAAAGGCGCGTGCCGCGAGCTTGTTCATTAGCCGAGCCCTCTTACGTTGTTGAGGATGTGACCGACGATGAAGCTGAACCATACCGAGAAGACGAGCAGCCCCGTTAGCCACATTCGCGTTTGCGGATAGTCCTGAGTCCGCCGCCAGAAGAACCAATAAGCGGGAAGTGCGGCGAGCATCACCGCGAGGAAGTTCTCCTTCATCTCGAACAATCCGATCGCGTAGAGCACACGCAAATCTTCGAGCGGCGGGCGCACATAGACGCGATAAGTCGGATAGACCGACGCGCCCAGGATGAAGGTGATCACGAACAGGACCATGATCGCTTCGACATAGACCTGCGGACGGATGCCGCGCGCATTGGCGACGAAGTCCGTCTGGCCCGGGCGTCGCGGCCAGAACACGCCCAAAGCCTGATGAGTCGTCGCGCCGACCAGCAGCAAGGCGCAGATGCCGTGCAGGATCAGCAGGAACGTGATGAACATTCGGCTAGCCCCCCTAGCTGTTCTTGTCCGCGCCGGTTACGGGCGCGTTTAGCGGCATGCGACTGGATACTCCGTCCAAAGACGTTGTGGCGCGATGATGCAGCTTCATCGCCGCGATGGCAATGGCGGTTAGATTACGCGGTGGTAAGACGGACTAGCTGGTCGCTGGCCCGACAGGCGAGAGCCTGCAGTTCACCTCGACCGGAGCCTTGGGCATCGTGCGCATGATGCGGCGATCCTGCTGCGTGGCGCGATAGCCCGCCTTTGCGCATTCGATCGTGACATCCTTTGCAGCGATGTCCTTGCCGAGACCGGGAATCCGATAATGCCCGAGATTGTCGGAGATGATCGTGACGCTTTCGCCGTCCAAGCCGCGCTGCACGGTCGCGGTGACGATCGCTCTCGGGATCGGGCGGCCGCGCACGTCACGGACGAAGCCGAAGAACGGCGTGCCGGTGTCGACATTCGCGCCCCAGCTCTCGGAGAGTTCATTGAAGAAGTCGCCGCCATTGGCGGAGGCCGGAACCGTCACGAGAACGCTCGCTGCGAGGGCAAGAGCTGCGCTGGCGCAAAGTACCGTGATTGTCTTTTGCATATCCGCGTCTCCGAATGTCTTTCGCGCGGCTACGGCCCGCGCTACCTGGAACGAAATATAAGCGATCCGGCTCCGAAACCCAACCTGCAAGGAGCCCGGAAAGCCCGCTTCACAGCCAATTGTTGCACGTTATTGTTGTAATATTTCCTGACTGACATGGTCACCAGACCATAAAGCACCCTCGATCCAGCCACTGTGCGCTGCGGTATGCTCGCCGGCGAAATGGATACGTCCCTCGGGCTTTAGGATCGTATTGGTCCAGCGGCTCATTTGGCCGGGATAGAAGACGCTGAAGGCGCCCTTGGCCTCTGGCTCGTCCATCCAGCGGTGAACCAGCACCTTCTGGACCTGCGAGTCGATCTCAGGAAAAGCAGCCTGGACCAAGCCTTTACCGTAAGCCGAGCGGTCCTCGGGGCTGAGCGGCCGGAGCTTGGCCTCGACGTCGGGCCCCCCTGTGGTCGCGGACAGGAGCCCGGCCGTCCCGGGGAGCCCATAGCCCATGTCCCAGATGTCCGCCGGGCCATCGGTCCGGGCCCCTCCGGAGAGCTTCGCCTGCTGCCAGAAACGGGTGCGGGTCTGCAGCAGGAAGCGCGTCCCCTGGTAGTAGCCGAGATTGCCGACGATCTGCGTCTTCTCGGGCGAGAACGGCGGATCCACACGGATGTGACGCAGCACCGAAAACGGCAGAGTCATCACCACACGGTCGGCCGTGATGATCTCCTCGCGTCCTTGCTCGCGGACCGTCGCGCGCACCGGACCCGAGCGGTCGAGGCGAACGAGCTCGCAATTGTAGCGGATGTTTGGCGCGCGGCTCGCCAACCCGCGCGCGATCTGATCGAAGCCGCCTTCGATCTTGAGGTAACCGCCCGAGCCGCGATGCAGCATGATCTGCCGCAGCAAATAGAGCGCGGAGAGCGGCGCCGAATGCCCGCCGAGCGTCATCAGTTGCAGCGCGCCTTCCGATGCGCCGAGCGAGCGCAGCCATTGCGCCCAGCTCATGCGGTCGATCTCGGCCCAGCGGGGCGCGTGCGGATCGAAATCCGGCTGTGCCAATTCCTCCGGCAAGCCGGTGATGTATTTGACGAGCAATTGCGGCGGCGAAAGCCCGCGCTCGTCCGCGTTGAGCTTGTCGGTCAGACGCGCGCGCGCCCCTTCGTCATCGGAGCGCGCGCGCACGCCGTTGAGCGAGAGGATCGTGGCTTCGCCGGTGGGCTGGAACGGCGTGAGCGAAAGCCCGAGCTCGTTCACCCAATGCAGCGCGTAATTATGCGTGTCGGCGATCCGCGCGGCACCCAGTTCGCCGTAAAGCCCGCTGTCGAAATCGCGCACGGTTCGCACGCGGCCACCCGGCACGCCGCGCGCTTCGATCACGATCACGCGTTTTCCGGCTTCGCGCAGACGGTAGGCTGCCACCAGCCCCGACAGCCCCGCGCCCACCACAAGGATCGTTTCGCCGCTTTGCGCTGGAGTTGGGCGGGTTTGCGCGATACCACGGCCGATGGAAAGGACCGCCGCCGTCGACAGCGCGGCCTTCAGGAAGCGCCGGCGGCCAATCCTGGCTGCGCCATCCGAACCTTGATCCATGGTCCGCCATCTTTATCATTCGCTTGACCCAGGTGCCAAACTTGACGCGCTCCTTTCTGACGGTTTCGCTCGCCCTCTCCCTTTCGCTGTGCGCGAGTGTTGCGGATGCGGGGCCTCGGCTCGATTCGATCAAGGCGCGCGGCGCGGTAACCTGCGGCCTCGGCGACAATGTCGCCGGCTTCTCGCGTCATGATGCGGGCAAGAACTGGAGCGGCTTCGACGTCGATCTCTGCCGCGCGATCGCGGCCGCTGTGCTCGGCGATCCCGCGAAAGCGGTGTTCAGGCCGATTGATGTTCTGCCGCGCTTCCTGCAGTCGCAGGATATCGATGTCGTGCTTCGCGGCCTGACGTGGACCTTCGGACGCGAAATCCGCTCCGATGTTCGCTTCGGACCGATCGTGCTCTACGACGGACAGACGTTCCTGGTGCCGAAGCGTCTGAACATCACCACACCCGAGCAATTGTCGGGAAAGATTATCTGCGTCTCGACAGATGTCGAGTTCATGACTCAGCTTCAGGCTTATTTCCGCGCGCGCAATCTGACACTGCGCACGCTCGCAACCGCACTTCGGCCCGAAGCGGAGGATGCGTTCTTTGCCGGGCAATGCGATGCGATGGCGGCGGATGCGTCAGAACTCGCGGAAGCCGTGATTGCAAAAGCGAAGCAACCGGACGATTTCACGATTCTACCGCAGCAGATCACGAAGGAACCGCTCGCGCCGTTCATGCGTAACGACGATCCACAATTCTTCGACGCCGTGCGCTGGACGATTTTCGCGCTGATCGATGCCGAGGAGCTTGGCATCACGCGTGCCAATGTCGATCAGATGCGGATGAGCAACGACATCGAAGTCCGGCGCTTCTTCGCGCCGCCGCCTGCGGGCGCAAGTGTTGTTCCAGGCTGGACGTACAACATCCTCAAGGCCGTGGGCAATTACGGCGAGATCTACGAACGTCACTTGGGCTCGGGCAGCCGCGCCAAGCTCGCCCGTGGGATGAATCGCTTGTGGAAAGACGGCGGCCTGATGTACGCGCCGCCGATCCGCTGACGTACTAGGCCGCCGTGGAAACGTCTTCGGGCGCAGGTGGTGAGGGGGCCGCCTGTTGAACTCTCGCGGAGTTGTCCTCACCGGCGATCGGAACCGACAAGGTGCAGTGAAGGCCTTGAGGTTCGAACGCGATTTCCGCGGCGCCGCTAAGCTCTTGCGTGATGCTCCGATCGATGAGCAGCAGTCCGAAGCCACGCCGCTCCGGTTCCACAACGGGCGGACCGCTCGTCTCGCGCCAATTCAGAATCATCCTCGAGCTGCCTTTGGTTGGCTCGATCGTCAGCGCGACCGTAACCTTGCCGCCTCGTACCGACAGCGCACCATGACGCACGGCATTCGAGGCCAATTCTTGGAGCACCATGCTCAGGGCAACAGTGGTCTTCGGCGAGATGCGGGTGGTCTGGCCGTGCACCTCGATGCGTCCGTGATGCGGCGCCAGCACTTCCTGGACGACCGACAGCAGATCCGCCGACTCCCAACCTTCGCGCGTCAAGAGATCGTGCGCGCGACTGAGCGCAAACAAGCGCTCGACGAATTTCGCGCGCACGTCGCGCTTGACGCCCCGACCGCGGATGGTTTGCGACGCAAGCGCCTGAACCGTCGCGAGCGTGTTCTTCACGCGATGATTGAGCACGCTCATCAGCGTGCGTTGCCGCTCCTCGCTGCGCTTGCGATCACTGATGTCGAGGAGGACATTCACGGCGCCCGTCAACCGGCCGTCGCTGTCGCGAAGCGGTGTCGGAAGCGACAAGAAGGGCACGCGCGTCCCGTCGGGCCGCTCGGCGATCGCTTCGACCCCGCGCAACGGCAGCCCGTATCTGATCGAGATCGCCATCGGGCAGTCGCCGGGGGCTAGGGGAATTCCACCGGAGTGATACAGCCGGAACGAGCCGCACCATTGCTCGCGGTTGAGCTCGGGGCGCCGGCCCCAGAACTCTGCGGCTGCTTGGTTGAAGTAGGTGATCCGTCCCTCCGCGTCGGTCGTGTAGAGCGCGACCGGAAGGGCGTCGAGCAGCTGGCGCGCCGTCCGCTCTTGCTTCTCTTGCTGGAGCTTGAGAGCTGTGACGTCGGTGAAGCAGACGACGACGCCCGTGATGTCTCCATGATCGTCAAGCAGCGGATCGGCATTGGCATTCAGGAATACACGGGTACCGTTCTCCCGTTCGAAGGTGATCTCCTTGCCGCGCAGCGAAGCGCCCGTCCTGAGGGCCTCCGCCGGCAGATCAATGAGCCCTGCGGCGCCCCCCGTCTCCAGTGCGCGCCCCCACAACTCGGATGCGCTTCGATTGTATCGGACAAGTCTTCCTTCGCGGTCGAAGATCGCAATGCCGATTGGGAGCTGGTCGAGAAGCCCATCCGAGACATGTTGGATGCCCGGAAGAAGCGGGAAGTCGGCTGCAGGTCCGGTCGGCACTCCGGCAATACTCGTGTCGCCCACAACGCGCCCCACTCATCAACCCTGAGTGCGACCGTTAACGTTCGGATTTACTTGGAGTTCCCGGGGTCTTTACCCCTATCCATTCCACACCCTCGTCCTTGTTGTAGGCTTTTGCTGGTGGTAAATCGCTGAGTTCATGGCTTTCCTCGGCCGAAGAGGGGCATTTTCGAACCATGGGGACGGGAACAGTGTCCAAGATGCCAAAGATCAAACGCCGTCAGTTTCTAGCTGGAGCAATGGCTGCGGGTCCGGCCGCGGCTCTCGCAGCGACCACGAAGAGCGCCGGTGCGGTCGAAGCCGCACGTCCGAGCGTGCCCGCGACCCCGCAAACGGCGGGCGACACGCAGGCTCCTTCCGCGCTTCCCCGGCTGACGACGAACGGCAAGGTCGGCGGCGACTTCATGGTCGATTGCCTGAAGTCGCTCAACATCGACTACGTGGTGTCGTGCCCGGGCTCGACGTTCCGCGGGCTTCAGGAGTCGATCATCAATTACGGAATGAATTCGAAGCCCGAATTCATCACCTGCCTGCACGAAGAAATTTCCGTCGCGATGGGACATGGCTACGCGAAGATCGCGGGCAAGCCATTGGCCTCGCTGGTGCACGGCGTCGTCGGGACACAGCATGCCGCGATGGCGATCTACAACTGCTATTGCGATCAGGCCCCTCAGATCGTTCTCGCCGGCAATGTCGGCCAGGGCACGATGCGTCGCCCGGGCGTCGAATGGGCGCACAGCGCGCATGACCAGGCGACCATCGTCCGCGACTATGTGAAGTGGGACGATCAGGCGACCAATCTTCAGGACTTCGCCGAAGGCCTGGTCCGCGCCTATGACCTGTCGACGACCTCGCCGATGGGCCCCGTTTTCGTCGTCGCCGATGCCGATCAACAGGAAGAAGAGATCGAGCACGAAAAGCTGTTCATTCCGAAGCTGCGCAAGCGTTCGCAGCCCACGGGCGATGCGGTCGCGCTCGCCGAAGCCGCGAAGATGCTGGTCGCAGCCGAGAACCCGGTGATCATCGCCGGGCGCGTCACGCGCACGGCCGCCGGTCCCAAGCTCGTCGCCCAACTCGCAGAGACTCTGCAGGCCGCCGTGATCGATGACCGCGCCCGCATGAGCATGGCCAATCGCCATCCGCTCAATCACACCGAGCGCAGGCAGGCGGCGATCCGCGGCGCCGATGTCGTTCTGGCGCTCGAGCCCTACGATCTCTACGGCATGCTGAACACGGTCAGCGACCTGATCGGCCGTCCGTCTCAGCCGATCATTCGTCCGGGCACCAAGGTTATCGTGCTCGGCACCACAGACACGCAGATCAAGCCGAACATCACGCTCTATGCGCGCTATACGTCGGCCGATCTCGGCATCACCGGCGATGCGGAATCCTCTCTGCCGCTGCTGATCCAGGCGATCGAGAAGGAAGTGACGCCTCAACGCCGCACCGCGCTCGCCACGCGCGGCCAGAAGCTGAAAGAGCAGAGCGCAGGCTTCATGAAGGCCGTGTATCAGCAGGCCGCACTCGCGTGGAATGCGAGCCCGGTGTCCACCGCGCGCACCTGCGCCGAGGTGTGGGAACAGCTCAAGACGGTCGGCGGCGAATACACCATGTCCTCGGAAGCGAACTTCCTGAGCGAATGGCCGTATCGCTTGTGGAACATGGACAAGCACTACAACTCCATGGGCCGCTCTGTCGGCGGTGGCGTCGGCTACACCTGCAGCGCTTCGCTCGGCGCGGCGCTCGCCAACAAGGAGCATGGCCGCATCACAGTGTCGTTGAACGGTGACGGCGATCTGATGATGTCGCCGGGCGTGCTGTGGACCGCGGCGCATCACAAGATCCCGATCCTCTACGTCGTCCACAACAACCGCGCCTATCACCAGGAAACGATGCACTTGCAGCGCATCGCGCAGCGCAATCAACGCGGCATCGATCGCGCCCATATCGGCACCACGATCGACAATCCGAACATCGACTTCGCGACGCTTGCGAAATCGATGGGCGTCTATGCGCAGGGTCCGATCGACAACCCGGCCGATTTGGGTCCCGCCATCACCCGCGCGCTCGAAGTGGTGAAACGCGGCGAACCCGCGCTGATCGACGTCGTGTCGCAGCCGCGCTGAAGGAGGCACAGTGAGCAGAATTGTTTGGATGCTTGGCGTTGGAGTTCTCTCGGGCGTCGTGGGCTTGTCCGCGGCGCTCGCGCAGAACGCGCCCAGCGGCAATGTCGCCAACGGCAAGAAGCTGTACGAGACGGTTGGCTGCTTCCAGTGCCACGGCTACGTGGGGCAGGGCGGAGCGGCCGGCCCGAAGCTGATCGACCCGACGCCGTATCCGGCGTTCATCGTTCAGCTGCGCGCGCCGCGCCAAGTCATGCCTCCGTATACGGAGCGTGTCCTGACCGACCAGCAAGTCGCCGACATCTATGCGCATGTGAAGACGTTCCCAATGCCGCCGGATCCGGCCTCCATCACGATCCTGAAGTAGCCGATACCTGAATAAGAAAAGGCCGCGCTCGGAGAAGAGCGCGGCCTTTTTCATTTTCGGGTAGAACTCACTCTGGCCGGCGACTAGGCTGCGGCGTCTCGGCCGCGGATTTGTCCCTTTGCACCGGGAGCCCGGCTGCGATTGCCAACACCGCGCCCGCAAGAGCGGGAAGCAGTAACAGAAGCGGATGGGTGATCAGGGTCCCGACGGCCCTTACCAGCGCGAATTGGCTCATCGGGACTAGCGCGCTCAAGATGTGAAAGATGGTGACGCCGCCCGGGACGAAGTACCAGGTGTAGCCGACGTTCTTCACGAGATAGGCAGCAAAAACGCCGAGCAGCGCCATCCAACCGCCGGCAAGCGTCAGCCCCGTCACGGTCATGCGTCTCGGCTTCGATAGCACGAGGTGGTGTACGCCAGCAGCAATCGCGGCGGCCACGAGCGGCGCGACGTAGAACGGCGCCCATCCTTCGTTCGAGGCCGGCTTGGGACTAAACAACGGCGCAACCGGGCGATCATAAGGGACGTCGAGAACGACGAACCACGTGTACACGGCAACCGTTGCCGCGAGTGTCGCCAACAATACACCGGCGATCACCGCAATCCCCATCGGTGCGCGCTGCACCGGGTCTGCCGATTGACGCGGCGCCGTTCGCTTGCCGAATGAGCCGCGCTCTGATGGTGACGAGTTCTTCATGGCGCGCTCCGTTTGAGCTTGGACTCGATGGGCTTCAGCGTGGGCTCAAGACCGAAAAAGGAGCTGTTGTTGAAGACTTTGCGGAAATCGGGTGACGCCGGATCATCGGTCTGGCGGAATGCGTTTACGCGGTTGCGCTCGGCGGCGGTGAGTTGCTTGGAAATGCGCGTGAGATCCGGTTCGGCCGCCGCCGGATCCTTGGCCTGCAGCAGCGTGAGATAACCGGCAGCCTTGACGAGATCGCGATCGACTCCGACGCCGTTCTCGAACGCTCGCCCGAGCGCTTTCAAAGCGCCCCTCTCGCCTACGCGCGCCGCGAACCGAAAGTGGTCGACGCTTCGAGCAGGATCGCGCAGGTTCGGCGGGGCGGCATCGGAGAAGTAAAAGCCCAGCGTAAGGTGCGCCGCGATGCGCGCGCCGAGATCGGGGGCGTCCCTTGCAACACGCGTGAGCACGTCAATAGCTTCGCGCGTGGCTTCGACGTCTCCGTTGATGCTTCGGGGCATGAGCGCGACGCCCAAGAACGTTGATGCGCGCCACACGCCCTGATCGGACGCTTGACGGAACAACTCGATCGCCTTGTCGCTGTCGGCTTCGACGCCGACTCCCACGTGATACAGTTTCGCCAATTCGAAGCGCGCAAGCGCATCGCCGCGCGCGGCCGCGTCGCGCCAGTACGTGGCGGCCGCGGTCAGGTCGCGCTTGCCCGTGAAGCCCCGCGCTTGCGCCATTCCGAGCATTCGCATCGCTTCGGCATCATGGAACGCTGCACCGCGCTGCCACCATTGTACGGCTTCGCCCGCGAGCTGCTCCGGCGACGCCCCGACGGGGCGGCCCGCGCCGTCCAGCGAAACGCGCTCGGCGGCGGGCAAGTCTCCGCTCTCGTGCAGCGCGAGCAGGCGGTACAGTACGAGGCCGTTGAGCGTGAAGGCCGGCGCGAAGGCTTTCTGCGTGGCTCCGCGCAGGTGGCGCTGCGCTTCGACCGCGCGGCCGCCTCCACCGAGATGAAGAGTCGCTACCGCCTTGCCGAACTGGATCGCCGGATCATCGGCATCGCCATTCGACAACGCGGCGAGCGCGGCCTCCGGCTCGCGCGACTCCAACAACCGGCGCGCTTCGCTCAAAACCGGTGCCGTTCCCGAAGTCGCTCTCTCGATGACCGCATCGGAAATCTCGGGCGGCTGCATCCCGAGAATCGTCTCGAGGCCGGGGGAATCTTCACGCGACGTGAACTGCGCGGAACTGCCGACGCGGATGACGCTGGCAGGCGTCGTCGTGACGTAACTCACGGCCGACAGCGCCTTTGTGATGGGCTCTGCGATGTTACCGAGTCCGCCTGTGACGGTGAGAATCACGAAGCCGGACACGCTGAGATCGACCAGGCTGCGAAACAACAGGTCAGCCTTGTAGAGGCTGACGGCATACGCGAACCGCGGCGGCCGCGTGGTGTCGCGCGGCAGCATTCCCGAGGCGGCGGCCGGGGTGCGAGCCTTCATCACGCGGCGGCGGGTCCTGCGGCGCGCGGTTCTCCCGCCGTCGTGACGACTTCGACGAGCACTGTTGCGCCGTTGGCCCGAAGCCTGACGGTCTTTGCGTCGCGTCCGCGCGCATCGAGCAGACCGTCGGTGATCTGGCGTTCGATCGCGCGCGAAATATCACGTACCCCGCCGTCGCTTCGCTTCTGCAATTCGTCGATCGCCTCAAGCAGGATTGCCGGATCGATTCCGCCCGATTCCAGCATCAGACCGTACTGCTTGCACAGGCCCTCGATCTCGAGCGCGACCACGCGCGCGATGTCGAGGCCCTCGAGCGGCCGGAACGCGAAGACGTTGTCGATGCGCGACAAGACTTCCGGCGCAAATTGCGCGTCGCCGAGCGCACGCTTGATCAGACGGTCGGCCTCGTCGGAGGCGTCGGGATAGTCGCGTGCGATCTCGCCGATCCGACGCGATGCCGCGTTGGTGGTGAGAATGAAAATCGCTTCCGTCGTCGGGATCTTGGCGCCGTCGCTGAGCTCGGTGATGAAGCCATCGTTCCACGCGGTGAGGAAGCGTTTGTGAACTTCGGGGTGCGCCTTCTCGAATTCATCGAGCAGCACGACCGAATCCGGCTTGTCGCGGATCGCCGCCGTCAACGAGCCGTAGCTGGTCGAGCCGACATAGCCGCGCGCCTGCCCGAACAAGCTTGCGGCCGCATGAGCCATTCCGAACTGGCTCATGTCGAAGAAGTGCAGATGCGCGCGATCGCCGTAGAGCTCTTCGGCAAGCACCTTCGCGAGAAGCGTCTTGCCAACCCCGGGAGGTCCGGCGAGACAGAAGACCGCGACAGGCTTGTCGGGGCGCGAAGCTGCGAGCCGACGCCTGAGCTGCGTGGCGATCGAGTCGATCACGGCGTTCTGGCCGATGATTCGGGCTTTCAACGCGTTCGCGAGCGCGATCGCGTCGATCGTGGCCAGCTTGCGCCCACGCGCCTCGTAAGCCTTTTCGAGCGAAGCTTTATCGGTGAGACGATCGAGAACGTCCATGATCCACCTCGGAAAGTAATTGCCCTTGTAGGAGAGAATGGTCAGCGCGAGAGCGCCGCATGCGAACGCGACGAGGCCCGCAAGCGGCGGGCTAAAACTCACAAGCATCACCATGAAGCCGATGCTGAACAGGATCGACATCAAGGGCCCGAGCGGCAGCGCCATCATAGGACCGGAATCTCCACGCGCTGGCTGACGGCAAGAGGCGGCAGCGGAACCGGGCCGGTGATCGTGGTTACGCCGAGAGTTATGCCGCCGCCTCCATCCCGCACGCCGGTGATCGTGACGGTGCCTCCGTACTGGACGGGCAGGAAAAACATCTTCGGCTTGTGCAGGATCGTCAGCCGCTGGCTGAAGCCCGCAGCGCTGACATCGACGACGTCGCCGTCCTCATCCACGGTGTCCCACAGCGTGACCGCGGCAAGACGCGTGCCGCCATCGCGTAGCTCCTCTTCGAGTCGCAGCTTCTCGGCCTCCGGCATGTCGAGCTGCGCGAGCACGCTCGCGGGCGAATTCTGGAAGCTTGACGGTAGAATCGTGAATGCGCCCTGCGCCTGGTCGGCCGGGAGGGCGAACACTTCCGCGTCCGGCGCCGGATTCTTCGTGGCTGTGTCGGTTGTCGACATCGCGCCGAAAGAAAAGAAAAAACCGCCGGCGACGACGCAAATTGCCAGGGCGGCCGCGCCGAGACCAAGTCGAGGCACCGCCTGCGGCTGCGGCTCCAACAGCAGCGGCGCGGGCGGCTCCGTTCCCTTGGCTTGCGTGTTGCGCGGCTCCTCCATGCTCCAAAGGCTAGGCGCGCACCATTAAGCAACGGTGGAGCCGATTTGCACGCCCGCGCGGGATGGTTAATCCATCGTGAAATGCGCGGTTCCAAGTGCGCTGCTCAATGCAGCTTGCGCCGCCCGAAACCGCCGGATGCAGCCGCTATCGCCGCCACAGCGGCCTTCTGCTGTTCACGCTCCGCCATCCGCACCGGTGGCGGTCTCATGTCCATCGTCTCGACGCTCAATTGGATGACCGGGCCTCCGCGTTGGCCGCGGGGAGCGAAGGTGGCTCGAATGCGATCCGACTCGCTCACCCCGAGCGTCTCGCCATCTTTGATCACCGGCCCGTTCACAATCAGGTATTGGCACAGACCGATAAGGCGACTGCCGATCGTTGCCGGAGGAAGCGGCGTCGGCAGCCACTCCACTTCGCGGCCGATGAAGGGGGCAAGGCCGGACGTGACCACAGCCAATGTGCGTTCGCCGGTCGGCAGGCGTGGGCCGTCGAGCCATGCGAAGCCGATCCAAATGTCGGGGCGTGTTTGTCCCTGAACCAGTGCGCGTGCGGCCTCGCGGAATCGCGTCACCTCGGTGATCACGTCGCCGTTCGACCAAACGACGGCGACACTCGGCAAGATCGTCGTGAGAGCGGCGTGCGTGATCGTCACGATCATCGCGGCGTTGAGCGCCTCGACATGGGAGTCGATTTCTTTCAGCGGCGCCACGATCACATGGGCACTCTGCGTCTCCATTGCTTGCGGCGCGCCGGGCCAGATCCGGTTGAGCTGCAAAGCCCCCGCATACGCGTCAGGCGGCAACGGCTTGTCGACGAGGATGACCGAAACCAGCACGCTGTTGAAATCGAGCAGAAACCCGGAGCCGATCGATTGACCGACTGCGCCAACCAGGACGCGCGGCGTCTTGAGCGGCGAGCCCGCGCCCAATTCCCCGATGCGGGCGGCGAGGGTCTCAGGCGAAACGGGTGCCAGGTCATTGCACGCCAAATAGGCGATGATTCGATCGGACACGGAAGGGCCCTCCAGGCCGGCCGCTCAGCCTGCCCCCCAAACTTTCACATCCGCTTAACGAATTCGCTCACATCCGCGCGGGTCATGTGCGAAACGCGGGGCGAACGAAAAAGGCCGCGCTCGGAGAAGAGCGCGGCCTTTTGCTTTGCTGCGGATGAAGTTTACGCCGCGCGCTTAAGAATCTGCGATTCCAGCCGCTCGTAGCTCGCCTCCATGCCGTGCTCCATGCCGCTTGCGAGCATGGCCGCCCGCGTGTCGGGATCGGGGAGTGTCATTCGCATCGTCATCAGCGTGCCCTTGCCGTCCGGCTCGAATGTGGTCTCGACGTGATTGTCCGGCGTGGGGTCGGGCAGGTGCATGCGCTCGATGTGGACGATGCGGCGGAACGGCGTCAGCTCGAGGAATTCGCCCGTCAGATAGAAGCCGTGACCTTTCCCATCGCTCCACTCGTAGCGGATCTTGCCGCCGGGCTTCGCGTCGTTGATGCAGACGGGCATCGTCCATCCTTCCGGGCCGAGCAGCCATTTTTGGAGGAGTTGCGGATCGAGATGCGCGCGATAGACCGCTTCGGGGGACGCCGCGAAACGCCGTTTCACGATCACGTGCTTGTCGCCCTCGGTCGTCAGTGTGAGCTTCGTCATGGTTTGTCCTTTCCTTGTTGGGGATCGAGTTCGGCGAGAACGGTGTCCAGCCGGTCGTAGTTCGCCGAGAGCGCCGCTCTCAGCATCGCCAGCCACTGATCGACGGACGCGAGTCCCTCTTCGGTCAGCCGGCAGGGCCGCCGCGTCCCCTCCACACGGCGACCGATCAGTCCGGCCTCCGCGAGCACCTTCAGATGCCGCGAGACGGCCGGCTGGGTAATCTTGAACGGCGCTGCGAGCTCCATGACGCCCGCCTCGCCCAGAGCGAGCCGGCTGAGGATTGCCCGGCGGGTCGGGTCGGCGAGAGCGGAGAAGGCGGCATCGAGGTTTCGCATCATAAGTACTCAGTTATATAACATATAAATAATATAATGGGCCGCCCGAGTCAAGCGCGCAAAAAAGGGGCCGCACCCAATCCGCACGGCCCCTTTTTTCTTTGAGAGAGAAAGGCTTAGGACAAGTTCGCCTTGAACGCGGCCATCGTGCGGCTCCAGGCTAGCTTCGCTGCGTCCGCGTTGTAGCGCTGGCCCGTATCGTCGTTGAACGCGTGCTGTGCGCCTGGATAGAAGCGCATTTCGTAGCGGACCCCGGCCTTCTTGAGCGCCTCTTCGTAGGCGGGTGCGAGCATGCCCAGATTCTTGTCGAGTTCGGGATCGGCGAAATTGATCAGCATGGCGGCCTTGATCTTCGGCACGTCGGCCGCCGGCGGCGGAGCGCCATAGAACGGCACGCCGATACTAAGCATCGGATCGGCGACCGCCAGGCGATTGACCACACCTCCGCCCCAGCAGAAGCCGACCGAGCCGATTTTGCCGTTCGACTCGGGCAGCGAGCGAAGATAGTTCGCAGCGGCCACCGCGTTGCCCGTCGTCTCCTCCGGCTTCAACTGGCGCGTGAGGCTCGCGACCTCAGGGTTGCGCGGCACCGGCGTGCCGCCGAGCGGCGACAGGAAATCAACGCTCAATGCGATTAAGCCATCCACGGCCAACCGCCTGGCGACATCCTCGATATGCGGGCTGATGCCGCCGACCGCGTGCACCACGACCACGGAGCCGTGTTTTCCCGCAGCCTTCGGCTTTGCGAGATAGGCCTTCACGTCGCCGGTCACGCCTTTGAAGGTCACGCGCGAGGTCGTAACCCGCTGATCGTCCGGCGGGACCATCGCCGCCTTCGCGTCGTCGGGCGCGAGCAGAGGCAACAGCGCGGCTGCGGCCGAGGCGCTGCCGACGATCTTTGCCGCCTTCTCCAGGAACACGCGGCGATCGAAATGGAAGTGAGCGTAGTCGTGATAGAGATCGATGAGCCTCTGATCCATGGCGAACCTCCCGGCTTTGCGGCTGCTGTTATAGCAAATCCGCTGCGCGTTGGGCCTATCACCTGGTCGTGCGCTTGGCACCACCGGTGTGCAAGTGGCAAAGTTCGCGCAACGACGAATTGGGAGGCCTCAAATGTCGAAGACGCCAAAAATGAAGCGCCGCCAGTTCCTGGCAGGCGTTGCCGCCGCAGGGCCCGCGATTGGGCTCGCGGCCGCGACGGGCACTGCGGCCGCCGCCCAAGCGCCGGCGCGCCCGAGCGTGCCGGCGACGCCGCCCAATGAGAATCACCTCGGCACCGCGCAGCCGATCACGCAAGCGCGCTCCGGCTCGGACTTCATCGTCGATGCGATCAAGACGCTCGACATCGAGTACATCGCCTGCCTTCCCGCCGCGACCTTCCGCGGTCTGCAGGAGTCGCTGCTCAACTACGGCAACAACACGAAGCCCGAATTCGTCATGTGCCTGCACGAGGAGATCGCGGTCGCGATGGCGCATGGCTACGCGAAGGTCGCGAAAAAGCCGATGGCCGCGATGATCGGCGGGATCATCGGCCTGCAGCACGCGTCCATGGCGATCTACAACGCCTATGCCGATCGCGTGCCGATCCTTGTCCTCTCCGGCAACATTCCGAACGGGGCGGCGCGCCGGCCCAATGTCGAGTGGAACCACTCGGCGCTCGACCAGAACGCCATGGTGCGCGATTTCGTCAAATGGGACTCGCAGCCGACCTCGCTGCAATCGACCGCCGAATCGCTGGTGCAAGCCTACGATCTCGCGACCAGCGCGCCGATGGGCCCAGTGCTCGTGACACTGGATGCGGATCTGCAGGAAGAGGGCCTGCCGCAGGAGGAAGAAGCGAATCTTCGCATTCCGAAGCTCAGACCGCGCGCGCATCCGCAGGCCGACGAGAATGGCGTGCGCGAGATCGCGCGCCTGCTCGTCGCCGCCGAGAATCCGGTGATCTACGTGAACCGATATGGCCGCACGGAGAAGGCGCCGGCGCTGCTGGTTCAGCTCGCCGAGCTGTTGAACGCGCCGGTCGTCGACGGCCGCTTCCGGATGAATTTCCCGAGCCGCCATAAGTTCAATCATACCAGCCGCCGCGAGCAGGCCTTCGCCCAGGCCGACGTGATCCTGGCGCTCGAGCCGCATGATCTGTGGGGACTCACAAATGAGGTTCGCGATCTGATCGGCCGTCCGAATATGCGGCTCAATCGGCAGGCGGACCTGAAGATCGCCCACATCGGCACCGAGAATCTGATGGTGCGGGCGAATTACGGCGAAGTGCAGCGCTACGCGGCGGCCGACATTTCGCTACCCGGTGACGCCGAAGCCACGATGCCTGCGCTGATCGAAGCGGTGAAGCGCGAGCTCAACCCTGCGCGTTCGGCTGCGATCGCTGCGCGCGGCCAGCGCTTGGCCGAGATGACGCCGCGGCTGCTCGAGCAGGCGCGCGCCGATGCGGTCCATGGCTGGGATGCGAGCCCGATCTCGGTGCCGCGCATGGTCATGGAGCTGTACGACAACATCCGCAACGTCGATTGGACCATGCCGACGGAGACGGTGTTCCTGTCCGACTGGCCGCATCGGTTGTGGGACATCGACAAGCCGCACAATTGGATCGGCGGCTCAGGCGCGCAGGGCGTCGGCTACAACGCGCCCGCCGCACTCGGCGCCGCACTCGCCAACAAGAATACGGGACGCATCACCGCGGCCATCGTCGGCGACGGCGAGATGATGATGACCAATCAGTCGCTGTGGACGGCAGCGCACTACAAGATCCCGATCCTCTATCTCGTGCACAACAACCGCGCCTATCACATGGAGATCATGCACACCGTGCGCATGGCCGATCGCCGCAGCCGCGACACGCAGCGCATTCGAATGGGATGCGATATCTCGAATCCGGACATCGATTACGCGACGCTCGCGAAATCGATGGGCGTGTACGGCCAGGGGCCGATCTCGGATCCGAAGGATCTGGGGGCTGCGATCAAGCGCGCGATTGATGTGGTCAAGCGCGGGGAGCCGGCGCTGATCGATGTCGTCGCGCAGCCGCGCTGAGGAGGTCGAGGTGAAGCGTCTCCTTCTCGCTCTCGCGCTGGTCGCGCTTCCAGTTGCGGCTTCCGCGCAGGACGCACCGCGTGGGAACCCTGCGACGGGCAAGCAGCTTTTCGACTCGAAGGCCTGCTATTCGTGTCACGGCTATGTCGGGCAGGGGAGCCGCGAAGGCCCTCGGCTGGCGCCGCCGATGCCGTTCGCCGCGTTCTTGGCCCAGATGCGCGAGCCGCGGGGGATCATGCCGCCCTACAAGGAGGCGATCCTTTCCGATCAGCAGGCGGCCGACATTGTCGCCTATCTCGCGAGCCTGCCGCGCGCGCCGGACCCCAAATCCATCCCGTTGCTGCAGCAGTAAAGATTAGGGCGGCCAGACCTTGAGCCCGCACTTGCGCGCGATGCCTTGAAAGTCCTGATCCGCGGCGAGCATCATCAGGTCGTGCCGGATGCAGAGCTGGGCGAGCAACGCATCGATTGTTCCGACTTGGATACCGCCTCGGCGGCAGAGATTCCGAAGTTCAGCGGCCTCGATGTGATCGGTCCGATCCGGAACGATCAGCGGTATCGCTGAAAATCGAGTGATGATCTGTTGGCGAGCTTTCGGACCGGCAAAGCCTTGAAGGAGTTCTTGCAGAATCAGCCCGGTCGTGAATACCGGCTCGCCCCCGTCCAGGATGCGAACCAACTCCTTCACCTCGCGCCCCCCTGGCGAGTCTCGGCGTAGCGCGAGCGACCAAACGCTGGTGTCAACGAACACGCTCAACTGCGCGTCCGCTCGGCCTTGTAGTCAAACGATACGTCCCACTCCAACTTGCCCAGCAGGTCGAGCACGCGCTTCTGGCGCCGGCGGGCGATGAACTCCTCCAGCGCTTTCGTGACCGCAGCCTTCTTCGTCCGCTCCCCGCTGACTTCCAGAGCCATGTCGATAAGGTCAGGGTCGATGGAAAGATTGGTAGCCATGTGTGAACCTCTACACATACAATGACACATTCCTACTGTGGTTTTCAACCACCCGATTCGCTTCGGCCGTCCGCAATACCCACCCAAGTCGCCCACCGCCTTGGAATTAGGCCCTCCGGGTGGCAAATTGCGCCCCGCCGCGTCGCCAAGCACAAATTCGAGCCGGAGGGCCTCCATGTCCAAGAAGATCAAGCGCCGTCAGTTTCTTGCGGGCGTCGCCGCAGCTCCCGCGGTGGGGCTTGCCGCCGCTGCTGCGCCTGCGCTCGCCCAGCCTGCCGCGGCGCCCCGCCCGAGCATTCCGGCCGTCGCGGGCGAGGACCGCTCGCTGAACGATCTGCCGCCGCAGACGATCGGCAAGACCGGCTCGGACTTCATGGTCGACGTGCTGAAGTCGATCGGCATGGACTACATCGCCTCGTGCCCGGGCTCGACTTTCCGCGCGCTCCACGAATCGATCATCACCTACGGGAACAACACCAAGCCCGAGTTCATCACCACGCTGCACGAGGACACCGCGGCCGCGATGTGCCACGGCTACGCGAAGATCGCGAAGAAGCCGATGGCGTGCATGGTCCACGGGACGGTCGGGCTTCAGCACGCCTCGATGGCGATCTACAATGCCTTCGCCGACCGCGTGCCGATGCTGATTCTCTCCGGCAATATCGGCAACGCAACCACGCGGCAGGTCATCGTCGAGTGGAACCACAGCGTCCAGGACCAGGGCGCGATCGTGCGCGACTTCACGAAGTGGGACGAGCAGCCGACCTCGCTCCAGGCCTTCGCCGAATCGATGGTACGCGGCATGGACCTGATGACGACCGCGCCGATGGGACCCGTCTTCATCACCGCGGACGCCGATCTGCAGGAAGATCCGATCGAGCCGCATGTCGAGAAGAGCCTGAAGATTCCAGTGCTCAAGGGCATCCGCTCGCACCCCTCAGGTGACGTCGCTGCGGTGCGCGAGGCGGCTAAGATGCTGGTCGCGGCCGAGAACCCGGTGATCTTCAGCTACCGCTATGCGCGCACCGAGAAGGCGCCGGCGCTGCTCGTGCAACTGGCCGAGCTGCTGCATGCGCCGGTGGTCGACGGTCGTGGCCGCATGAACATCCCGAACAAGCACCCGCTGAATCACACGACGCGTCGCGAGGCGGCACTCGCCGAAGCCGATCTCATCCTGGCCCTCGAGCCGGTCGACGTGTTTGGGCTCACCACCAACATTCCAGACATCGTGTACCGGACGAACATGCCGGCACGCCGAAATCCGAATCTGAAGATCATCCAGATCGGCGCGGAAATGCTTATGCCGAAGGCGAACTTCCAGAACTTCCAGCGCTTCGCGACGGTTGACTTGAACATCAACGGCGACGCCGAGGCGACGATGCCGACCCTGATCGAGGCGGTGAAGGCCGAGATGACCGCGGCTCATAAGGCCAAGTTCGAAGCGCGCGGACAGAAGATGAAGGGGCTCGTTGAGCGCTCGCTCGCGCAGCGCATGACCGATGCGACTTATCAGTGGGATGCGAAGCCGATCAGCAGCGCACGCATGGTCATGGAGCTGTGGAACCAGATCATGCACGAGGATTGGGCGCTGCCGACCGAATCGCAGTTCCTGAGCGAGTGGCCGTATTTCCTCTGGGACATCAACAAACCCTATCAGACGATGGGCTACTCGGGCGCGCAGGGCATTGGCTACAACTCACCGGCCGCGCTCGGTGCGGCGCTCGCGAACAAGGAGCACGGGCGGCTCACGGTTGCGATGGTCGGCGATGGCGATCTCAACATGGCGCCTGGCGTGCTGTGGACCGCGGCCCACCACAAGATCCCGATCCTCTATCTCGTGCACAACAACCGTTCCTACCATCAGGAAGTGATGATGATCCTGAAGATGGCCGCGCGCCGCCAGCGCGTGAACCATCCGAACATCTATGTCGGCACGCTGATCGACGATCCCGCGCCCGATTACGCCAAGATCGCGCAGGGCTACGGCCTCTATGCACAAGGGCCGGTCGAGGATCCGAAGGACTTGGCCGCTGCGATCAAGCGCGCGATCGAAGTCGTGAAGCGCGGCGAGCCCGCGCTGATCGACGTGGTCTCCGACGGCCGCTGAGGAGGGAGCGATGCGCACTATTCGAATGATCGCGCTGGGTGCGGCTGTTGTCTTGGCGACGGCTGCAGGCGTTGCGGCGCAGCCCGCCGGCGATGCCAAGGCCGGCGAGAACGCCTACATGAAGCTCGGCTGCTATTCCTGCCACGGCGTGTGGGGGCAGGGCACGTGGCGCGACGGACCGCGGCTCAATCCGCCGATGCCGTACGAAGCGATGCTTCAACAGCTGCGCACGCCGCGTCTCGAGATGCCGCCTTATGTCGCGAGCGTCGCATCGGACAAGACGGTGGCGGACATCCATGCCTATTTGCGCAGCGTGCCGAAACCGGTCGATGCGAGCGTGATCAAGGGGCTGCAGTAGTCACTGCGCCTGCGCCTGGATTGAGCCCGCGACCTTGTCGAGCCAGTCGGCGATCACGCGCGCGATCTCGTCGCTGTTCTTTTCCATCATCATCATGTGGCCGTTGCCCTTGATGCCGATGTCCGCGAGCTTGATGAACTCGACCGGCACGCCCGCCTGCCTGAGATAGGCGACGTTGCAATGGTTGTAGCCGGCATAGAACGAGGCCTCGGCCTCGATCAGCAGAACGGGGCGCTCGCCCACAAGAGGGAGCTTGCGCGCCGGCTCCTTCTGCAGCCAGCAGCGTGAGAGATCCCGGCGCTCGGGCTTCTCCTGCTGCACGAATTCGAGTGGCGAGTCCGCCGTGACTGCCGGAACGTAATCGAGCGGCGTATTCCCGAGCCCGTAGCGCTTCACGCCGGGATTGTCGCGATAGTAGTCGTCATCGGTCTGCTTGGTCGCGCCTTCCCAGGCGACGTCGAAACGCTGGATACTCTTGACGACCGCGTCGTGCACGGGCGGTCCCGACGGCTCGGCGGCGACAATCGCCTTCACGAGCGCCGGCCGCATCTGCGCGAGCGGCCATGCATAGGCGCCCGACTGCGAATGCACGAGGATGATCGAGGGGCCGATCTTGTCGAGGAGCGCGCCAAGCGCGTCGATGTTCATCTGCGCCTGCATCACGCGGTTTTCCATGCCCGGAATGTTCGACGCCCAATACTGATCGAACGTCGGATCGCCGGGCGCACCGGTTCCCGGCCACTGCGTGTGCAGCGCCGCCTGCGGCCAGAGCTTCTCTTTCTCCTGCGCGGTGAATTTCTGCACGACATAGCCCAAGGGCTGCGCGCTCATCTCGCCATAGACTTCGGGGCTGAAGGGCGAGCGGCCGCGCGCCACCTGATCCACGACATAGACCGCATAGCCGCGCTTCAGGAGATATTGCGCCCATCCGGGGCGGCCGTCGGACGTCATCCACCAGCCCGCGCCGGTCTGCCCGCCGCCGTGGATCAGAACGATCGGGAAGGGGTGCAGCTGCACCGCCGGGATCTGATACTCGACATACATCTGCCCGACGAAGTGTTGATCGGGATGATCCTTGTCGTAGCGCCCGCCGGCGTAGAACACACCGCTCTCTCGAATCATAAGGGGGCGGGCCGCAGTGGTTGCCAGGTAGACGTTCGGCGTGGTCGGCTGGCTCAGCAGAGGAAAGGCGATCAGGGCTGCTCCAACGAGGCAGCCGGAGACGAACAGGATCAAATTCCTCACGATCATGGGAATACTCTCCCGAGTTCGCGCGAATGATCGCTCAAACCGGAGCGGCCTGGAAGAGCGAGACGGGCTTATTCAGCAGGTGTGCGAGCGGTGGCGTCGAGCGCGTCGTAGCCCTTGTAGCGATAGATCGCGACCGACACGAGCCAGCTCACCAGGAACAGCCCGATGATCAGGTACCCGAGCGCGCCGAACTCCTCGTTCAGCATCGCGATCCAGTCCCACACGCCGCCCGAGAGTGCGAGCTTCTCGCCGATCAATCCGAGCGCTTCAACGCTGCCGATGAGAAGCGCCACGACGACCGACACCAATGTGATGGTGAGGTTGTAATAGAGCTTGCGGATCGGCTTCACGAACGCCCAGCCATAGGCCCGCACCATCAGCACCGAGTCGGTCGTGTCGACGAGGCTCATTCCGGCGGTGAACAGCAGCGGAAAGATCAGCAGCGACCAGAACGAAAGCCCTTGCGCGGCCTGTGATGCGGAAATCCCGAGCACGCCGATCTCGGTCGCGGTGTCGAAACCGAGCCCGAACAGGAAGCCCAACGGGTACATCTGCCAGCTCGCGCGGATGAAGTGGAACAGCGGCCGGAACAGACGGCCAAGCAGACCGCGGTTCGCGAGCAGGATGTTGAGATCGTCCTCGACGAAGGGTAGTCCGCGCTTCACGCGCTCAAACGTCTTGTAGACAGAGACGAGGATGAAGATGTTGGCGATGGCGATGGCGAACAGGAACAGTGCGGAGACCGTCGTCCCGATCACGCCGCCGATTTCTCCGAAACTCTCGAGGCCGCTGAGTGCTGTCGCCCCGAGCGCCACCACGATCGATGCCAGCACCACCACGGTTGAATGGCCGAGCGAGAAATAGAGGCCCGCGGTCACGGGGTGCTGGCCTTCCTGCATCAGCTTCCGCGTCACATTGTCGATGGCGGCGATATGATCGGCATCGACCGCGTGTCTGAGCCCGAAGCTGTACGCGAGGAGCGCGGTGCCCAACAGCACAGGATGATCCGCGAACGCGACAAGCGCCCAGATCCAGGCCGCGATGTTGACGCCTATCAGACCGGTGTAGATCGCAAAGAGCTTCGCTCGCGGCTCCGAGCGTGTGACAACAACCGCGTTCATCCGGCCTTCCTGACATGGACATGCGTATGCTTGTGGCTGTGCTCGCCGGCATGGGCGTGCTTTTCCGTTTCCACATCGACCGGCACCATCACGAGGCGGCCGTGGCGCACGCCGCGTTCCGCGATGACGTGGTCGGCGAGATGCTTGACCTCGCGCGCCTCGCCCTTGAGCACGGCGACCTCGAGGCACGTGCCGTGATCGAGATGGACATGCATGGCGGACAGCGAGAGGTCGTGATGCTCGTGGAACGAATGCGTCAGCCGCTTCGCCAGCTCGCGCGAGTCGTGGTCGTAGACGTAGACGAGGGCGGCCACGCAATCTCCGCTGGTACTGCTTTCCTCGGCCGCCTGGCGCATGCCCGCGCGCGCGAGATCGCGGATGGCCTCCGAGCGGTTCTGATAGCCGCGTTCGGCAATCACGCGGTCGAGCTCGTGCACGAATTCGTCGTCCAAAGCGATGGTCGCGCGCTGCATACAAGCCTCCCGCCCGTATGATGTTCGATCCCAAAAATCACACTCTCGTCCCCGTGGCAAGCGGCGCGAGCGGCACAACCACACGGGCTTGTCCGGCAACGCCTTGAAGCGCCAAACTGCGGGCAAAACACAATCGGAGGTTGCC
>Ga0184629_10000168_pt1 | contig 28390 bp, 30 predicted proteins | sample PLM4_32_b1_FD_133158 | JGI IMG/M metagenome (GOLD analysis project Ga0184629, IMG submission 133158) | Groundwater sediment microbial communities from an aquifer in East River, Colorado, USA - PLM4_32_b1 | ecosystem: Environmental > Terrestrial > Soil > Riparian zone | place: USA: East River...
TTAAATCAAAAAAAATCAAATTTACCATATAAAACATCTTTGACTACGTAATTCTGATATCATTTTTAACAAAAGCCTTTGAACTACTGACCTTACGATAAGAAAACATCTTTACACCTCTAATTAATTATATACTTATAAAATCATTTAGCTTCATTACCAATGTTTTAGACAAATCAATTGAAAACTCTTTTTTCCTATATTTTGTTATAGGCTGGATTCCTTTTATCACATTTGTAATAAACAATTCATCTGCTTTTTGAAGGTCAAAAGGAGAGATTACTTCTTCAACCACCTTAAAACCTTCAATTTTTTTTGCCAATTCTAAAATTTGCTTTCTCATAACCCCATTCAGGCATCCTTCGGAAACCGGAGGAGTAATCAGTTTACTGTCTTTCAGCATGAATATATTTCCCTGCAGAGCCTCAACTACGTTCTTGCTATCGTTTAATAAAATACAATTATCCAAACCGTTTTCGCTGGCATAAATACTTCCCGTAACATTGATTAAACGGTTTGTTGTTTTTATTGAAGAAAGCAAATGCTTGGTTACGTAAAAATCTTTATACAAATCAACCTCGTATTCTTTTTCATCAATTATATACAAAGCATTTTCAAGCGAAACTGCCTGTATTAAAAATGAAATGGAATTGTTTTGCGGTAAATAATAACCTCCGTCGTTTCTATAAACTGTAATTCGTGCTCGAGCAGATGCTTCTACGCCATTATTACTAACCAAAGACAGAATTTGCTCCTCAAGATACTCTAATGTAAAATTCATCGGGATTTCCATTCGTACAACCCGCATTGAAGCCATCAGTCTAAAATAATGATCTTCTAAAAACAGAATTTTGGAGTTTATTACCTTAACTGTCTCAAAAACGGCATCACCATATAAAAAACCACGGTTTTGCACTAATCTATTTATATCCCGAGACACTATCGTTCCATTAAAATTTATCATAAAAAAAGCCTGAATTAATTCAGGCAAATATAAGTTATAATATACAATTTTACTACACAGAACCTATTACATGTTTTAAGTCTGATATTTGGTTTTCCCACAATTGTTTAGCTTCATCAATTTCCTCTTTATCCGCAAAATCGACCACCATCAAAGAAACATCTTTAGTGAGCTCATCAACTAAAATATTTAGCTCAAAAAAATACTCTGTATCTTTATTGTTGCCATCAACCCATCTAAATTTCACCTTCTCCCCTGATTTTTTTGAAGCAAGCCTTGCTTTTTCCTCGGAGTCGTTCCAAATAAATGTAAAAAACTCACCACGTGAATTTACATTGTCAGCAAACCATTCGGATAGGCCAGATGGAGTTGAAATATATTGATACAACAATTGAGGAGAAGAATTTATGGGGAATTCGATTTCGTAACGTATTTTTGAATCCATGAATTTTGTTTAATTTTTGTGAAATATATAGAATATTACTTCAAAAAAAAAGTATTTTCAAAAATATTTTTTTTTATTCATTTTTGCTTGCAAACTCTAATTATTGTTTTATATTTGCACCCGCATTCAGGGATAGGATTTGTCCCGAATATGGCGAGGTAGCTCAGTCGGTTAGAGCGCAGGATTCATAACCCTGAGGTCACGGGTTCAACTCCCGTCTTCGCTACAAGAATCAAATATTTGAGAACAAACGGTTTAGACTTTCTAAGCCGTTTTTTTTATGCCTTTTTTATTTTCACCTCTATTAAGATTACATTTTTTGCATACGCTTTAAACTAAAAAACTCAATTTAATGGAATCCCTTTTTTTCTATTAAAACCCAAAAAAGTTGGCGGCAATCATTATAAAAACTTAATTTGCGAACCCATCTCAAAACAATATCAAAAAATTAATGCGATTTTATATTCTACTATACTTATTTATCGTTTGTGCCATTCCAAATGTACAAGCGCAATTGAAAGCAATTACAGATCAAACCGATTATCCTTTCTGGATCAATTTACCCAATCAAGATGTATTGGATAAAAAAGCGCCTATCATTTTATTTTTACACGGAAAAAGCCTCTCTGGCACCAATTTGAACAGAGTAAAACGTTACGGAATACTGCCAGCCATTGAAAGAGGGAAAGAAATACCCACCATCGTGATTGCTCCACAGGTGGCTTCAGATCCTTGGAATCCGGACAAACTCTTGAAACTTTTGGAATATGTGCAAAACAATTACAATACTGATTTGTCAAGGGTTTATGTATGCGGAATGAGTTTAGGAGGATACGGCACTTTTGATCTCGCCGGTAAATATCCCGATAAAATCACCGCGGCAGTCGCCATTTGCGGAGGCGGAAACGCCAAAGATGCCTGCAACCTAGCAACGATTCCTTTGTGGGTTATTCACGGAAACAAAGATTATATAGTCCCAATATCGGAATCTAAAAAAAATGGTTAAGGCCATTCAGACTTGTAATCCCAATGCCAACCTAACTTTTACCATCGTAAAAGACGGGAATCATGGTAGTGTGGAACGTTATTTTAGAGAAGATAAAATTTACGACTGGATGTTGAATCAGTCTAAATTTATTCCATAAAAAAAGGCTGTCATTTGATTGACAGCCTCTTTGTTATTTTAAAATTGCTGTAAGCTCTTCTAAGCTTACTTTTTTCTGCTCTCCAGAAACCAAATCTTTTAAGCTATACTGATCAGCATTCATTTCTTCCTCGCCAACGATTACTGCATAAGGAATAAATCGTTTATCGGCGTGCTGGAATTGTTTGGCGACTTTGGCATTATCAGGATACAATTCTACTTTGATTCCTGATGTACGCAATTCTTTGATGGCCTTCATTGAATAAAAAGCTTCTTTCTCTCCGTAGTTAATAAACAATGCCTTGGAAGTAGAAGTTACCGCTTCCGGGAACAACCCTAACTCTTCAACCACCAAATAAATTCGGTCCAATCCAAAAGAAATCCCCACTCCACTCATATTTTTCAATCCAAAAATACCAGTCAAATCATCGTATCTTCCACCGCCACCGATGGATCCCATGGCAACAGTTTTGGGCGGAGCAACTTCAAAAATAGCTCCTGTATAATAATTCAACCCTCTTGCTAATGTCACATCCAAATCTAAACTGGCTGTTGACAATCCTAAATTGATCACATTATCACAAATAAAACGCAATTCTTCTACTCCTTTTATTCCTTCGACTGAAGAAGACAGTAAAACAGACAATTTTTCGATTTTCTCCGAGATGGTTCCCGTGAAATTGAATAAAGGTTGTACTTTGACAATCGCTTCCTCATCAATTCCTTTTTCGATCATTTCTTTCTTTACGCCGTCCTCGCCTATTTTGTCAAGTTTATCTAAAGCTACCGTAAAGTCAATCAATTTATCTGATGCACCAATCACTTCGGCAATTCCGGAAAGTATTTTTCTGTTGTTGATTTTAATGGTAACTCCTGCCAGCCCCAAAGCTGTAAAAACGGAATCGTACAATTGTACCAACTCTACTTCTTGCCAAAGCGATTTAGACCCTACCACATCGGCATCGCATTGAAAAAATTCTCTGAAACGCCCTTTCTGAGGACGGTCGGCACGCCAAACAGGTTGAATTTGGTATCTTTTGAACGGAAACTCGATTTCATTTTGATGTTGCACCACGTAACGCGCAAACGGAACGGTTAAATCATAACGCAAGGCTTTCTCTGAAATGCTGGATGTTAATCGTGTACTGTCTTTATTTTCTAAATGGGTTGCATTGGCTTTTGCCAAAAAATCGCCCGAATTCAATATTTTGAAAATCAATCGGTCGCCTTCTTCTCCGTATTTTCCCATTAAGGTTTCGGAATTTTCGAATGAAGGAGTTTCTATAGGTTGGAATCCAAATTTTTCGAAATTGCTTTTTATAATTTGGATAATGTATTGTCTTTTTGCCACCTCAGCAGGTGAAAAATCTCTAGTCCCTTTTGGAATACTCGGTTTTGATGCCATTATTAATTGTAGATTTTAAATTGCAGATTTTAGATTTATAGTACCCAAAATCGTATTTTATTAAGAAAATCTAAAATCTATCCCGATAATTATCGGGACTTAAATCTTAAATTTCTTCCTGCAAATATCTTACTTTTAAAATAATTACGTTTGAAAATTTTGTGATTTAATTCTATCATTCTTTCGTAACGGAATGCCCTAGCCCAGATAGCAACGAAAATCCTTTATTGTCTCGTTTTTTTTTAACGAGACAATAAAGATTGAAGTGAATAGCTGGAAATAGCTCCCTCAAAAAATACCTAGGAATATTACTAAAATCATTTTTGTAACAAAAATTGTATTTTCGTGTCAAACAAGCTATGATGGTACAACTATTTAAAGAAAATATCCGAATTGCATTTGGTTCGATCCGAACTCAATTGTTGCGAACTATATTAACGGTGATGATTATCGCTATTGGTATTACGGCTTTGGTTGGAATTCTAACGGTTGTCTCGGCGCTAGAACATACCTTATCGACTGATTTTGCTTCTATGGGAGCCAATACTTTCAACATCAATCAGTACGAAAATAACTCACGTAGGCGTGGTGGTGGCGAAAGAGAAATCATAAATCCTATTATTTCGTATCCTGAAGCGGTGGCATTCAAGAACAAATATAATTATCCCATGACGGAAACGTCACTTTCTTTTACGGCGACTTCAACTGCCGAGGTAAAATATGAAACCGCAAAAACGGATCCCCAAATAAGTGTCTTGGGTGTAGATGAACATTTCTTAATCAATTCAGGGCTCGAAACCAGTTCAGGAAGGAATTTTACCAATTTTGACATTGACAACAACAATTTTTCTTGTATTGTCGGTTCTGATTTTGAAAAAGGACTTCTTAAAGACGTCAATCCTATTGGAAAAACTATTTCGATACGAGGTGCCAAATTCAAAGTCATTGGCGTGTTGAAAGAAAAAGGATCAACCTTTGGGAACAGCCAAGATTTAAGGGTTTTGATCCCGATACAAGTGGCTCGTTCCTTATTTACAGCACCAAACATCAATTACACCATGAGTGTTATGGTTGCCAAAAAAGAATTGCTGGATCAAGCTATCGACAACGCAAACAGCACCATGCGCAGAATTCGTAAATTAAGTCCTGTAAAAGACAATAATTTTGCCGTAGTACGAAGTGATGATTTAATTAATAGAATCCTAAGCATCACCAAATATCTTGGATTTGCATCATGGCTCATCGGAATTATTACCATACTTGGGTCGTCTATCGCCTTGATGAACATCATGATTGTTTCGGTAACCGAACGTACCCGAGAGATTGGGGTTCGAAAAGCATTGGGAGCCAAAAAGACGACTATCGCCTTCCAGTTTTTTATAGAAACGCTACTTATTGGTCAATTAGGAGGTTTGGTCGGGATCATTTTCGGAATCTTAATTGGCTATGGGATCTCAACTGCTATGGATTTTGTTTTCGTTATTCCGTGGGGAGCAATTATGGCCGCATTTGTGGTTAGTTTTTTAGTAGCTCTTGTTTCTGGCTTGTATCCCGCCATAAAATCGGCTCAACTGGATCCTATTGAGGCACTGCGATATGAGTAGATTTCAGGTTGCAGAAGGCAGAATTTAGACTGCAGGTTGCAGAATTCAGATGCAGAATTCAGGTTACAGAATTACTAAATAACTTAATCTTTCAAATAGCAAGTATGAGATTTCAAGATTTATTAGCCTATAAAAAATCATTTGAATTAGGAATGTCTATTTTTAATATTTCGAAAACTTTTCCAACAGAAGAAAAATATTCATTAACAGACCAAATTAGACGTTCTTCAAGAAGTGTTTCAGTAAATATTGCTGAAGCTACTAGAAAAAGAAGATATGTTAATCATTTTATTTCCAAACTAACAGATAGTGATGCCGAAAACTCTGAAACTCAATCTTGGCTGGAATATGCACTTGCCTGCGAATACATAAATCAAGAAACTTTTGATAGTTTAACCTCGAAAAGTCTAGAAGTTGGAAAATTATTAAATTATATGATGTCTAATCCTGATAAATTTAATTGATATTTAAAATTGAATTCTCTTTCAAATATCTGAATTTGTAAACTGCCTCCTAAATTTCGCATTCTGAAATCTGACAACTGCTATCTGCTTACTCCCATCATCATCCTGTCATTTCCATAAATGTCCTTCCTCAATTCAATATTCTTAAAATCCATTTTTTGAAGTAATTCAACCATTTCTTTTCCTAAATATTGGTTGATTTCAAAATACAATTGTCCTGAATTAGATAAATTATTCTGAGCCAATTCAGCTATTTTTCTATAAAAAATCAACGCATCATTATCCTCCACAAAAAGAGCCAAATGAGGTTCATGCTCCAAAACATTTTTCTTGATTTCCTCTTTTTCCAAATTTCGAACATAGGGAGGATTCGAAACTATAATATCAAACTCTTGTCCTAAATCTAAAGTTTCAAGAATGTTCTGATGTATAAACGTAACGTTTACTTCATTTAGAACTGCGTTTTTTTTGGCGGTTGTCAACGCTTTTTCAGAAACATCAATCGCAAAAACCTCAGCATTTGGAAGATTCTTGGCCAAGGAAATAGCGATGCATCCGCTTCCAGTTCCTATGTCCAGAATCTTTAAGCCACTCGCTTTTGAGATTGTTTTAGCATTAGACAAAATCCAATCCACCAATTCTTCCGTTTCGGGTCTTGGAATCAAAACATTTCCATTGACTTCAAAATCCAATCCATAAAAACTAGTTTTTCCTAGCAAATACTGAATAGGAATTTCCAATTTTAATTGTTCTAATATCGAATCCCAAACTGCAATTTCCTCCTCCGAAAAAACCAAATCGGGCTGTAAAGCCAAATCAACTCTTTTTAATTGATGCTTTTCTTCCAATATTAAATAGAAAAAACTCTCTGCTTCACCTTCACCATACATCGAGGTAAGTTCTTGAATAAATTGAGTTCTGTAGTTTTTTATTTTCATTTTTTATTACAAATAGCAGTAGTTTTATATTTTTTTCAGCTTTCAATCAAAAATCATAAATCGTTAATCTAAAATCTGAAATCATAATCCTTTAAGCATCCAAACCGGGCAACTCGTATGACCTGTACTTCCCATTGGAGCACAAATGTATTCGAAACCAACTTTTTTATAGAGTTTTTGCGCATCCAGCATAAAGGGCATCGTTTCGAGGTAACATTTTTCGAAACCAAAATCACGGGCACTTTGCAAACACTTTTCCATCATTAGACTTCCTATCCCTAGTCGTCGTGTTTCTGGGAGAAAATACATTTTTTGCAATTCACAATAAATTTCGGCTTCGTTTGCGAGTGGCGCCACCCCTGCCCCGCCAATAATATGCCCTTCTTTTTCCACAACATAATAAACAGATCTTGGCTTATTATACTCTTCAAACATCAAATCAAGATAAGGATCCTCGTAGGCTGTACCAACTTTTGGAATATTCAATTCATCAAAAACCGCTCGTATCAATTGAGCAACGGCCTGATTGTCTTCTTTTTGTATTTTTCTAATAATCCAATTATCCATAATGTATTCATTTCTTAATTTGAAACACAAAAATAGAGATTGTAGATGATATTAATCACAACATTCAAAACTAAATCTTAAACCCAAAAATCATTACTTTTGTATAGTGAAGATACATGAAAAATATATAAAACGTTGCGTCGAACTCGCTCAAAACGGACTGGGAACCACATATCCCAATCCGATGGTTGGAAGCGTAATTGTGTATGACGGTCAAATAATTGGAGAAGGTTGGCATAAAAAAGCTGGAGAACCGCATGCCGAAGTCAATGCCATAAATTCGGTGAAAGACAAGTCATTGTTAAAAAAAGCTACCATTTACGTAAGCTTGGAACCGTGCAGCCATTTTGGCAAAACACCTCCCTGTTGTGACTTGATTATAAAAAACAAAATACCAAATGTCGTTATTGGAACCATTGACCCCAATGTAAAAGTGGCAGGAAATGGAATCAAGAAATTAATCGAAGCAGGAACCCAAGTTACCATTGGCGTTCTCGAAAAAGAATGCAACGAACTCAACAAACGTTTTTTTACTTTTCACCGAAAGAAAAGACCTTATATCATTCTAAAATGGGCCGAAAGTCAAGATGGCCTTATAGCACCTTTGGAAAAATCAGAAAAAAAACCGGTTTGGATTACCAATGAATTTTCAAGACAATTGGTTCATAAATGGCGAACCGAAGAACAATCCATACTTGTGGGGACACAAACTGTTATTGATGATAACCCAAAACTAAACGTAAGAGACTGGCAAGGCGAGAATCCCATCCGAATAGTTTTGGATCAAAACAACCGCATTCCAAAAGGCAGTGCTGTTTTTGACAATCAAATAAAAACGATTGTCTTTTCAAAATCTAGGAATGCAATCCACCAAGAAAACACTATCTTTGAGGTAATTGATTTTGACCAAAATATAGGTAAGCAAATCGTTCAAATCCTATATCAACATCAAATACAATCCGTCATAATAGAAGGCGGGCTACAAACATTACAAACCTTTATCGATGCCAATCTTTGGGATGAAGCAAGAATATTTATTGGGAAAACCAGATTTAAAAAAGGAACCAAAGCACCCCAACTAATAAAAACAAACCTGGAAAAACACTCGATTGACGATGATGAACTTATAATAGCTAGAAACCATGATTAATACTATTATTTTTGATTTTGGGGATGTGTTTATCAACTTAGATAAACAAGCCACAATGGATGCTTTTAAAAATCTAGGTTTAACCGAATGGAATAAAGACTTAGATCAATTAAATTTACAATTTGAGACCGCTCAAATTTCACAAGATGATTTCTTGCTTGGAATTCAAAAACACATTCCAAATGCAACTACCGATGAAATCCTAGACGCCTGGAATGCCATTTTATTGGATTTTCCATTGTATCGATTAGAATTCATTCAAATGCTTTCCAAAAAATACCGCTTATTTCTATTGAGCAATACCGATGCTATTCACATCGAAACTTTTGAACAAAAAGCGGGTATTTCTTTTTACAGTGATTTTTATCAATGTTTTGAAAAAGTATATTTTTCTTACGAAATAGAATTAAGAAAACCCAACCATAACGTTTTTAATTATCTTATAAATAAACATGAGATAGCTCCAAAACGCACTTTGTTTATAGACGACAAAAAAGAAAATACAGATGCCGCATCAGAATTGGGTTTCCACGTTTGGAATTTACAGGTGGGAAAAGAAGATGTTGTTGATTTATTTGATAAAAAAATAATTCAATGACAATAGCAAAAGTCAATTTCAATGACAATAACAATTTTAAAAAATAAAAAAGAATAAAAAACGAAATCGAAAAGTATTTAATATTGAATTTTGAAATTGATATTGATTTTTGATATTGAAATTTCCATTGAACAATGAAAGACACCTACAATACCATTGCTCATCCTTCTGAGGAAACACTTTTCAAGGAAAAAAACAGCAAATTCTTCGGTTATGCCTTTCCAATAGAGTCGGAAGAAGAAGTCAAACCCATTATTGACCTTTTAAAAAAACAACACCCCAATGCCGGTCATTACTGTTATGCCTATCAAATAGGCACAGAATTCATTTCCTATAGAGCCAATGATGACGGAGAGCCGAGCAACACGGCTGGAACTCCTATTTACGGCCAAATACAGTCCTTTGATATCACAAATGTACTTATCGTTGTGGTTCGGATTTTCGGCGGAGTAAAACTCGGAGTTGGTGGATTAATTTCGGCCTATAAAACTTCGGCACAATTGACTCTGGAAACTTGTGAAATTATCGAAAAAACAATTGACATTCATTTTCAAATCACTTTTGATTATAAAAACATGAACAAAGTCATGCGGGTCATCAAAGAAAAAAAATTGGATATTGTTTCCCAAGATATGGAAATAAATGAGGATACTAATTTGCCAATTGGCAAGATTGTCATAAAAACAAGAAAAAAAAATGCCGAAATGGTATTCGACATTTTTACTTCTATGTTTGAAATCGATATCAAAGCACGCTGAAATTTGTTTTTAAAGGGTGCTTTTTTGTACTTAATCGATTGTTTTCAATAGTTCTAAAATATAATCTGGAGGAGCTATCGGACGACCCGTTTTTAAGGAGACAAAAACCAACATAAATTGCGCTGTTGTTAATAACTCTTTTGATTCGTTGTAAATCGCACAATCAAATTCAATCTTCACGGACGTCTGACTTTTGAAAACAGTATGCACTGTCAGCAATTCATCATACACCGCCGATTTCTTATAATTGATATTCATATTTACAATAGGAAGCGCAATACCACTCTCTTCCATTTTTTTATACGAAATCCCTTTATTTCTAAGCCATTCAACTCTTCCTATCTCGAAATAAGGTATGTAATTTCCGTGATAAACAACCCCCATTTGGTCTGTTTCTGAATACCGAACACGAACTTGAATTTGATGATCTTTCATTAATTATGTGTTAAAAATTTAAATTAAAAAACGCTCCATACGACAATATTTTGAAAAATTACAATCTAAAATATTTTTTTTTACAAATATTTGTTCACATATTTGTTATCCCGAAAAAAGAGTCATTTTCACACTTTTTTTACAAAATAATAAGCACCTATAATAAAATAATTTAACTAGATATATGAACAAAACTGCACAATCAGTATGGGAAAACTGTTTGTCCTTCATAAAGGACAATATTCAGGATCAAGCTTACAAAACTTGGTTTGAACCAATCAAATCAGTTGAACTTACCGATAACGCATTATACATCCAAGTACCTAGTAAATTTTTCTACGAATGGCTAGAAGAACACTACGTGAAATTATTAAAAGTGGCACTAACCAAAGAACTGGGCAAAAACGCAAAGTTACTTTATAAAATCAAAATGGAAAACACTTATGGTAATAAACAACCGTTTACGGAACAATTACCTAGTGCCAATAGAAGCCCAATGAAGCCTCAAGAAGTTGACGCTCCATTTAAGAACCTAAATCCAGAATTAAAAAACCCATTTATCATTCCTGGAATTCGTAATTTAAAAATCGAATCCCAATTGAATGCCAATTATAGTTTTGATAATTTCCTTGAAGGAGATTCAAATAGACTTGCCCGTTCCGCCGGTATGGCTGTAGCCAATAAGCCTGGAGGAACTTCCTTTAATCCATTGTTGATTTTTGGAGGTGTTGGATTAGGGAAAACACACTTGGCACATGCTATTGGTGTTGAAATCAAAGATAAATATCCTGAAAAAACAGTTTTATATATTTCAGCTGAAATTTTCACGCAACAATATATCGATTCGGTAAAGAAAAATAACAGAAATGATTTCATTCATTTTTACCAATTAATAGACGTTTTAATCATTGATGACGTTCAATTCCTTTCGGGAAAATCAGGAACACAAGATGTATTTTTTCATATCTTCAATTACTTGCATCAAAACGGAAAACAGGTCATCTTGACTTCGGACAAAGCACCTGTTGACATGCAAGATATTGAACAACGCTTATTGTCCCGTTTCAAATGGGGATTATCTGCCGAGTTGCACCAACCGGATTACGAAACCAGAATTTCTATCTTAAAAAATATTCTATACCGTGACGGTGTTGAAATCCCAGACGAAATCATAGAATATGTAGCACGCAACATCAAATCAAATGTACGTGAACTAGAGGGCGCCATCATTTCATTGATTGCACAATCTTCTTTCAACAAAAAAGAAGTAACCATTGAACTGGCCAAAAGTGTAGTCGAAAAGTTCGTTAAAAATGTAAAAAGAGAAATCTCCATTGATTACATACAAAAAATTGTTTCCGATTATTTTCAATTGGATTTAGAAACATTACAATCTAAAACCAGAAAAAGACATGTGGTACAAGCAAGACAATTGGCCATGTTTTTCGCAAAGAAATTCACCAAAGCCTCTCTAGCAAATATCGGCTCCCAAATTGGGGATCGCGATCACGCTACCGTATTGCACGCTTGCAAAACCGTAGACAATTTAGTGGCAACAGACAAACAATTTAAAAAGTATGTCGAGGATATCAATTCAAAATTAACGCTATAAACGCATCATGCCTGTCAAAATTTTAATGGTTTGTTTAGGTAATATTTGCCGTTCGCCTTTGGCCGAAGGCATTTTGGCCTCCAAACTTCCAAAAGACAAATTCCTTGTAGATTCTGCAGGAACAGGATCTTGGCACATCGGACGTGCTCCCGATGAACGCTCTATCGCCACCGCCCAAAAAAAGGGTTTAAATATTGCCGATCAAAAAGGACGACAATTCAAAAAATCCGATTTTGATGCTTTTGATTACATCTTTGTAATGGACAACAACAACTACAATGATGTTATTGATCTAGCCAAAAATGAAGATCAAAAAAACAAAGTGCAACTCATTCTCAATGCACTCTTTCCCGATGAAAATGTAGACGTTCCCGATCCGTATTATGGTTTGCCCAATGGTTTTGAGATGGTCTATCAAATGCTCGATGAAGCTTGTGAAGTAATCGCCGAAAAGTTGATTGCGAAACATTAAAATCAAAACTAAATAAGTTTTTTATAACTTTGCTTAAAATGGATTTCTTATGCCAATAGTAAAAAACTTCTCCGACTTAGATTTATCCAAAACCTATACCTATTCTGATTATTTGCTATGGCAGTTCTCCGAACGGGTGGAACTTATTAAAGGTCATATCCGCAAAATGAGTCCCGCTCCTAGCAGAAATCATCAACAATTAACCGTTAACCTAACGATTAAATTAGACCAGTATTTTCACAACAAACCTTGTCGATACTATCCTGCACCGTTTGATGTACGCTTACCTATAAAATCAGCAAAAAAAGACACAACCGTTGTTCAACCTGATTTTTGTATAATTTGTGATGAAAGCAAACTGGACGAAAAAGGATGCAATGGCGCGCCAGATTTAATTGTAGAAATAATTTCTCCTAATAATAGCAAACACGACCTGCACACAAAATTTAATTTATATCAAGAAGCAGCAGTCAAAGAATATTGGATTATTGAACCCGCCGACCGAATGATTTTAATTTACACTTTAAAAGATGGAGAATATGTTGGCTTAAAACCATTAGTAGAAGGTGAAAACATAAAAAGTCCGCTTTTCCCAGAATTAAACATTGCCGTAGAAGATATTTTTTACAGAATTCTGTAATAAAAAATTCCCTATTCCTAAAAAACAAAAATCATACCGATGAAATCAGCACCTATTCTTGGAAAACTATATTTAATACCAACAACCATGGGCGATTGCGATCCAATGGATGTTTTGCCACAAACTATAAAAAGATGTGTTGATCTAATCGATTACTATGTGGTTGAAAACGAAAAAACAGCCCGCAAGTCGATCAAGCTTGTCAATCCCGAAAAAAAACAATCTGAATTAACTCTTTTTGTTCTCAATAAATACACCGAAACCAAAGAGCATTTGGATTTCATAAAACCTCTGTTAGAAGGCAAAAACATGGGATTAATGAGCGAAGCAGGTTGTCCTGGAGTCGCAGATCCCGGCGCCGTAATTGTCAAATTAGCCCATGACAAAGGAATTCAAGTAGTACCTCTAGTAGGCCCATCCTCGATATTATTAGCCATGATGGCCTCTGGAATGAACGGCCAAAGTTTTACCTTCAACGGCTATTTACCCATTGACAAAGGAGAAAAAAAAGCAGCCTTAAAAGCCCTTGAAAAATTGTCTGCAGACAAAAATCAATCGCAAATTTTCATCGAAACTCCCTACAGAAACAACAAAATGTTGGAAGATATTTTGCAAGCCATCAACCCGGAAACCTATCTCTGCATTGCCACAGACATCACGCTCCCAACCGAGTTTATCAAAACAAAGAGAGCGGCTGCTTGGAAAAAAGAAACCGTAGATTTACACAATCGTCCTACCATATTTATCATTCATAAAATGTAAAAATTAGATTCATCACATTCAAAACCATTTACTTCGTCAGTTCGCAAAAGCTCGTGTGGGTGTGCCACCATAAAAAAAATGGGTGCAGTCTACACTGGTGAGTCGTCCCATTTTTTTATGCCGTCGGGCTATCCACGTTACTTCGGTAACTAGTTTCTATCCCTCACACAACCCGCAAGAACGTTCATTTTATACCAGAGCATTTATTTTTACCGAACATCGTTCCCCAAAAAAGGGAAAAATCAGTCTAAAAAAGTTACATTTATACTACTTATAAATTTATTTATTCCATGAGTAAACTTCCAAATGTAACAACAAGCATCTTTACGGTAATGTCAAAAATGGCTGTCGAATACAACGCAATCAATCTATCCCAAGGATTTCCAAACTTCCCCGTTGACGAACGGTTGACTGATATTATGGCCAAGCTCACCAAAGAAGACGTACACCAATACACTCCCATGTCGGGGTATCCGCCGCTATTGTTAAAAATAGCAACCTTAATCCAGAATTCATACCACCGAATTATCCAGCCTGAAACAGAACTTCTTGTTACCGCTGGTGCAACGCAGGCAATATTCACCACAATTCTGGCATTGATAAAAACAGATGACGAAGTAATCATTCTGGATCCAAGTTATGACTGCTATGAAGCTCCCATTTTGTTAAGCCAGGCAAAACCAATACGTGTGGCACTCAACGACGATTACACTCCCAATTGGAAAACCATAGAAAGTGCTTTTTCAAAAAAAACAAAAATGATCATCATCAACAATCCCCATAATCCTACTGGGAAAATTTTGAATCAGTTTGATTTTGAAGCTTTAGAAACTATATTAGAAAAATACCCCAACACCTTAGTTCTTTCGGATGAAGTGTACGAATACATCATTTTCGAACAAAAACACATTTCGAGCCATACCCGAAAAAAACTCCTCAATCGCTGTATTATGATTTCCTCTTTTGGAAAATCATTTCATGTTACTGGCTGGAAAGTGGGCTATCTTGTAGCGCCAGAATATTTGATGACCGAAATCAAAAAAGTACATCAATTTTTGGTTTTTAGCGTCAATAGCATCTGTCAGGTCGCCATAAGTAATTATTTGGATCTCGTTTCCGTGAATGAAATTGGTTCCTTCTATAAAGGGAAAAGGGATTATTTCAGAACTTTATTAAAAAATAGCCGATTTGAACTTATGCCCTGTGAAGGAACTTATTTTCAAGTAGCCTCGTATGCCAACATTTCAAATGAAAATGATGTCGATTTTTGCAAACGATTAATCACCGAATATGGTGTTGCCGCCATTCCCATTTCTACATTTTATGCTGATGCAAAAGATTTGAAATTAATACGTTTTTGCTTTGCCAAAGACAACCAAACTTTAGAAGAAGCTGCAAGAAGATTATGCAAAATCTAAAATTCAATTTTTCAATTTATTATGCATGCATACTATTTATTTTATTACATTTACAATCCAAATAATATAAAATTATGAATTATACCGATAAAATGTTAAGAGACGATGCTTTAAAAGGCAAAGTAATTGTAGTTACAGGAGGGGGAAGCGGCTTAGGAAAAGCGATGACCAAATATTTCTTAGAATTAGGAGCACAAGTTGCTATTACTTCCAGGGATTTAGAAAAACTAAAAAACACAGCAAAAGAACTGGAAGCCGAAACTGGAGGAACTTGTTTGCCGCTTCAATGTGACGTTCGTCATTATGAAGAAGTGGAAAACATGTTGCAAGACGTTTTAAAAGCTTTTGGCAAAGTAGACGTGTTGTTAAACAATGCGGCAGGAAATTTTATTTCTCCAACCGAGCGCTTATCTGCCAATGCCTTTGATACCGTAATTGATATTGTATTAAAAGGATCTAAAAATTGCACCCTTGCCTTTGGTAAACATTGGATAGATACCAAACAAACTTCGGCAACTGTTTTGAACATAGTAACCACTTACGCTTGGACTGGTTCGGCCTATGTCGTTCCAAGTGCCACTGCAAAAGCGGGCGTACTTGCCATGACAAGAAGTCTAGCCGTGGAATGGGCAAAATACGGAATCCGTACCAATGCAATTGCTCCGGGCCCATTTCCCACCAAAGGCGCTTGGGATAGATTATTGCCTGGAGATCTAGCCGAAAAATTTGATATGGCCAAAAAAGTTCCTTTAAAACGGGTTGGAGATCATCAAGAACTAGCCAATTTGGCCGCGTATTTGGTCTCCGACTTTTCTGCTTATGTGAATGGAGAGGTAATAGTTATCGATGGTGGCGAATGGCTGAAAGGTGCTGGACAATTCAATTTATTAGAAGCGATACCCGAAGAACTTTGGGATCAATTGGAAATGATGATTAAAGCGAAGAAAAACAGCTAACAGTTTTCAGTTTTCAAATAAAAAAAGCGATTTTCATTCCGAAAATCGCTTTTTTTGAGACTGAATAAGATGATTTCTATACCTCGTTCCTAGCAACTCCACGCAATAACAACGGAAAACTGAAAACTGGCTGAATAGTTACAGAAATTTAAATTAAAGCGCTCTCTTTTTTAGCCCTGATTACTTCACCTAACTTTAATTTTAATTGGAGTTCAGTGAACTTCGTTTGAAGTGAAAATTCTTTTTTGTCTCATATCGGCTTTTTTTGCCGAGAGGAGACAAAAAAGATTGCAACGGATAGCAGGAATAGCTCCCAAAAATTCCGAAAAAAAACGCTAAAAACCAACGGCAACTTGGCATTAACAAATGTTAACAAAATAGATTTTCTAAACTCATAAATAATTGTATTTTTACCGTTCAAAATTTAGAAAATAAATGGGCAAAATCATAGCGATTGCGAATCAGAAAGGTGGAGTTGGAAAGACTACTACTTCTATTAACCTAGCTGCTGCTTTGGGTGTTTTAGAAAAAAAAGTATTACTAATAGACGCTGATCCTCAAGCAAATGCCACATCAGGCTTAGGAATTGATGTCGAAACAGTTGAAATTGGTACGTATCAAATTCTCGAACATAGTCACACACCTTTGGAGGCTATCATAAAATGTTCCTCACCAAATGTGGATGTAATTCCAGCACATATTGATCTTGTTGCCATCGAAATCGAATTGGTCGATAAAGAAAACAGGGAATATATGCTTAAAAAAGCATTGGAAAGTGTGAAAGATCAATACGATTATATTTTAATTGATTGTGCTCCATCACTTGGATTATTAACCTTGAATGCCTTAACAGCTGCAGATTCAGTAGTTATCCCTATTCAATGTGAATATTTTGCACTGGAAGGTTTAGGAAAATTATTGAATACGATCAAAAGTATCCAAAAAATCCACAATCCAGATTTGGATATCGAAGGTTTATTACTGACGATGTTTGACTCTAGGTTGCGTTTATCAAACCAAGTGGTTGAAGAAGTTCAAAAACATTTTAACGATATGGTTTTTGAAACAGTGATCCAAAGAAATGTAAAATTGAGCGAAGCGCCTAGTTTTGGCGAAAGCATTATAAACTATGATGCCACAAGCAAAGGTGCCGTTAATTATATTAACCTAGCTCAAGAAATTATAAAGAAAAACAGTAAATAGTTGTATGTCAAAAGCAATAAAAAAACAAGCCTTAGGAAGGGGTTTATCTGCCTTATTAAAAGATCCTGAAAACGATATAAAATCTGTAGACGATAAAAATGCCGATAAAGTTGTAGGGAATATTATAGAGCTTGAAATTGATGCTATAGAAATAAATCCGTTTCAACCCCGAAGTAATTTCAATGAAGAATCATTGAGAGAACTAGCTACTTCCATCAAGGAATTGGGGGTTATTCAGCCGATTACCGTTCGTAAATTAGACTTCAACAAATACCAATTAATTTCGGGTGAGCGTCGTTTACGTGCCTCAACTTTAATCGGATTAACAACTGTTCCTGCTTATATTCGTATTGCAAACGATAATGAATCCTTGGTAATGGCGTTGGTTGAAAACATTCAACGACATGACTTAGATCCAATAGAAATTGCGCTTTCTTACCAACGTTTAATTGACGAAATTCAATTGACTCAAGAGCAAATGAGCGAACGTGTAGGAAAAAAAAGATCTACGATTGCCAACTATTTAAGACTTTTAAAATTAGATCCGATCATTCAAACTGGAATTCGTGACGGTTTTATCAGTATGGGACATGGTCGTGCCATAATCAATATTGAAGATCATGATATTCAAACTGATATCTATCAAAAAATAGTTAGTCAGAATCTGTCGGTGCGAGAAACAGAAGCATTGGTAAAAAACTATCATGAAAGTTTAAAACCAAAACCTGCAAGTGCTGTCAAAGTAGCGTCATTTGAAATTGACGATGAACAAAAGCATACTTTCACAAAATATTTCGGTGCCAAAATCGATGTAAAAGTTGCCGGAAATGGGAAGGGAAAAATCACAATACCGTTTGACTCTGAAGCCGACTTCAATAGAATTATAAAATTAATAAAAGGGTAGTGAATAAAATCATTTTAATAGGTCTACTGCTTTTTCTTTTTGGAAACGCAACCCTTTTTGCACAAGCAAAAAACGATGCAATTCTAAAATCAAAAGACACTATAAAATCGAATGATATCGACCCTTTGACCCCTGCAAAAGCCGCTTTTTATTCGGCTATCTTACCAGGTTTAGGTCAAGCCTACAACAAAAGATACTGGAAAATTCCATTAGTATATGGTGCCATTGGAACCAGTGTCTATTTGTATGTTGACAACCATAAATTATATAACCAATATAGGGATGCCTACAAAAGTCGATTGGCGGGTAACCCCGATCCAAATTACGACTACCTTTCTGATAAACAATTGATTTCTGCTCAAGAATTTTATCAACGAAATGCTTCTTTATCAGCATTTTTCGCCATAGGTTTTTACGTCTTAAATATAATTGATGCCAATGTTGACGCAGCCTTATTGCAGTTTAATGTCAATCAAAATTTATCTTTAAGACCAGAAATTAATCAAAATGGTGTAACATTAAAATCAAATTTGGGTCTAACACTTAATTACAGTTTTTAGATCCGAAAAAAAAAATATTCGTTTCTCTTTCAAAATTTAAATAAAAAACAAATGAAAATTGCGCTTTTAGGATACGGAAAAATGGGGCAAGTAATCGAAAGAATTGCTTTAGAGAGAGGACATGAAATCGTTTTGAAGAAAGATGAATTCAATACTTATGACGGACTTTCTACTGCCGATGTTGCCATCGATTTTAGCGTACCAGCAGCAGCAGTAAGTAACATCTCCAGTTGTTTTAATGCAAATGTACCTGTGGTTTCAGGAACAACAGGTTGGCTTGAACATTATGACAATATGATTGCACTTTGTAAAGCAAAAAATGGTGGTTTTATCTCCAGTTCCAACTTTAGTTTAGGAGTAAATTTGTTTTTTGAATTCAATGAATATTTAGCGAAGATCATGTCAAAATTCGACCATTACAAAGTAGAGATGGAAGAAATTCATCACGATCAAAAACTGGATGCACCAAGTGGCACCGCAATTTCATTGGCAAAAGGCGTTATTGAAAACAGTAATTATACCAACTGGACATTAGATACTCCAAAAGAAAACGAAATTCACATCGAAGCAGTAAGAGTAGGAACGGTTCCCGGAACTCATACGGTAACTTACAATTCTGATGTAGATTCTATCGAAATCAAACACACGGCGCACAATCGTGAGGGTTTTGCACTAGGCGCTGTAATTGCCGCCGAATGGTTGGCTGGGAAACACGGTGTTTTCACCATGAAAGATGTACTTGATTTAAATTCCAAATAAAAAATTCCAAATTCCAATTAGAAAATAGATGAAATTCTAACTTCTAACTTCTAACTTCTAATTTTCAAATTATGACTCTATATCTTTGGTTTGTATTTTTCTTATCCGTTCAAGTTATTCATTTCTTGGGAACATGGAAATTATACGAAACTGCTGGAAGAAAACGTTGGCAGGCAGCAATTCCAGTATACAATTCCATTGTTTTGATGAAAATAATCGGTCGACCAACTTGGTGGACCATTTTACTTTTTATCCCTATCATCAACCTGATTATGTTTCCCGTAATCTGGGTAGAAACTATTCGCAGTTTTGGTAAAAAATCTTTTGTAGATACTTTGCTTGCAATAGGAACATTCGGGTTTTATATCTTTTATCTCAATTACACACAATCTTTAACTTACGAACCAGATAGAAATTTAAGCCCTGATCATAAAGCGGCCGATACTATTAGTTCATTACTTTTTGCAGTGATTGTGGCAACTATTGTTCACACCTACTTAATCCAGCCGTATACCATTCCAACTTCTTCATTAGAGAAATCATTATTGGTTGGCGACTTTTTGTTTGTGAGTAAAATGAATTACGGAGCGAGAGTTCCTATGACAACAGTAGCAATGCCTATGGTTCACGACACCATTCCTATGACAAAACAAAAGTCATATCTAAAATGGCCACAATTACCATATTTCAGACTTCCAGGCTTAGAAACCATAAAACGTACCGACATTGTCGTTTTTAACTGGCCGGCAGATACCGTATATAAATTTAGAGACAATTCGGGACTTAGAGTCGACAAACCCGTAGACAAAAAATCAAATTATGTAAAACGTTGTGTTGGAATTCCTGGTGATAGTTTATCCATAAAAGACGGTCTGGTTTTTATCAACGGAAAAGAATTGATTTTACCGGAGCGTGCAAAACCACAGTTCTCCTATAATGTTGCTTTAGATGGTAAAACACCAATCGATTTTGAATATCTTTTCAAAGATATGGATGTAACTGATGGAGCTGGATTCATAAATGAGTCAAGAGACACCCTTTTTGTAAGCGCCTTAACAGCCGCAGGAGCCGAAAGATTAAAAAATGTTCCCGGAATCACTGCTGTAAACAGAATTATTTCTAAAGAGGTAGAAGATGGCATTTTCCCCCATATTAATAAATGGAATCGCGATAATTTTGGCCCAATTTATATTCCACAAAAAGGAAAAACGGTGGCTTTAACCTTAGAGACTTTGCCTTTCTACAAAACCATCATAACCGATTATGAGAAAAAAGATCTAAAAGTGAATGGTAATGAGATTAGAATTGACGGTAAAGTAGCCACAACCTACACCTTTGACCAAAACTATTATTGGATGATGGGTGACAATCGCCATAACTCTGAAGACAGTCGTTACTGGGGTTATGTACCGGAAAACCATATAGTAGGAAAGCCAATCTTCATTTGGATGAGTTGGGATACTAATGGTAAAGGTTTAGGGAAAATTCGTTGGGATAGAGTATTTACAACCGTTAGCGGTGAAGGACAGCCACAGTCTTACTTTAAGTTTTTCTTAATTGCACTTGCGGCCTTTTTTGTCGGTGAATATTTTTGGAAAAAAAGAAAAGCGAAACAATTAGAGAAATAATCCAACAACAAACTGGATAATCAATTAGAAATTAAAAAGTCATATTGTCAATAAAATGACGGTATGACTTTTTTCTTTAATACCTTTAGAAGATGAAAACGTTACTACATCCCTCCTATTTTCCTTCGATAAGTCATTTCGTAGCCATGGCCCAATCTGAAAGTATTACGTTTGAAATGGAGGATAATTTTCAGAAACAAACGAATCGAAACAGGACTTATATTTACAGTCCAAACGGTATTCAATTATTGAATATTCCGGTAAAACATTCTAATTTAAGCCACCAAAAAACAAAAGACATTAAAATCGAATCGGAGTTTGATTGGCAGAAACAGCATTTTAAATCCTTGGAAGCCGCTTATAGAAGCTCGCCATTCTTTGAATTTTTTGAAGATGACATTCAGCCAATTTTTCAAAAAAAATATACTTTTTTGATGGATTTAAACTTTGAAACTTTAGACGTTCTGTCAAAATGTTTACGAATGAAAGTAGATTTTGACACCACTACGGAATACTTCCACGAAGTAAACAATACATTAATTACAGACTTTAGATATCTTATAAACGGTAAAAAAGACAATTCAGTTTTCGAAAACTACACCCAAGTCTTTGATGACAAACACGGGTTTTTGAATAATCTTAGTGTACTCGATTTATTGTTTAATGAAGGGAAATATGCCATGGAATATTTGAAAAGCCAAGTACTTATTCAATAAACTATCAAATTTTTACAATAATACCTAATTAAACCATTACAGCAATTTAGATTCATTTAGAATTGAACTTAAATGCTGTAATGGTTGTTTTTTTGTTTTTAACAAAGGAAGACGCATAAAACTATTTCATCGATAACCTAGCCATAATAGGATAATGATCTGAGTTTTGAAACTCCGGAAAACTCTCAAATTGTTTGACTTCCATAGCTTCATCAGTAAAAATATAATCAATTCTTGCGGGATAGTACTTGAATTTATAAGTGGCTCCAAAACCTTTTCCCGCTTCTTCGAAACTGTCTTTCAGTTTTCCTTTTATATTTCGATAGACATACGAAAAAGCGCTATTATTCATATCGCCACAGATGATAATTGGATATTTACAATTCCTTTCATGTTCTTTAAAAATAGCTGCTTGCTCTTGTTGTTGCTTAAAAGCTTTGCTTATTCTAATAAAAAGCGACTTTGATTTTTGTTGATCAATGACATCAATGTTTTCGGATATTTCATTGACATCCGGAGAAATTTTTATGGACTGCAAATGCATATTGTATATTCTTACAATGTCTTTTCCCTTCTTGATATCCGCAAAAATCACATTATTATTTGAGTTAGGAAAAACAATATTTCCCTGATCAATAATGGGAAATTTAGAAAAAATAGCTTGTCCTGTTTTAATTTGCTTTCCTTCCATCAAAACATATTTGTATCGATATATTTTTAAATCGATATTGGCAGAATTAGAAAACTCTTGAATACATAATATATCAGGGTTTTTCTCATTTATAAATTCCAAAATCACTTCAGGAATATCATCCCGATCCAACCATTTAAAAACATTAAACAATCTCACGTTGTAACTCATAACCGTAAAATCTTTATCACTTTCTTGATATTCTTTGGTGGAAAATTTATAGAATTTATTAAAGAAAGTGATCCCAATCAAAAGAACTAAACCGGATAACACCATGCGTTTCTTGAATTGAATGGCCCAATACAAAAAGAAAAGTGCATTTAACAAAAAAAACGCGGGCATAAATAAGGTAAATACCGATAAAAGCGGAAAGATCTTTGGCGCCAAAAATGGAAGTAAATAAGCGCTGAATGTTAGTACAATAAGTACTAAATTCAAAAGAAACATCCCTTTATTAAACCATGAAAGGTTATTCATTAGTAATACGTTTAAAACTTTATGATTTGAAAATTTTCAATTTACAACCAATTTCTTTCTATAAAAATAAGCTATTTTCCCGCTTTAAACAAAAATTCTTTTTCTTCTTTATTTAAACTATCATAACCGGATTGGCTAATTTTATCTAAAATCTCATCAATTTGCTGCTGTTTTTTGTCTTTTACAACAATTTTTGAAACCGGTTTCTCAGCTGGTTTTTGATAATTTTTATGCACTTTTTTAAAAGGTGTCGAAGGTGATTTTTTAAATAAATTGGTGAAAAAGTCAATCACGGAAGTCACAATTTTACTCAAATCAGTCCCATTTTGAAGCAATTTGATATACAAAAATCCAAAAAACGCCCCTGATAAATGAGAAATATGTCCTCCCGTATTTTCTAAACGGAACTGCATTAAATCCAGGATAAGAATTACGGCCGTAATATGCCATAATTTTACGTTTCCTATGAACATCAATCGCACACTCATTAAAGGAGTATAGATTGTTGCTGCCACTAAAATTGCCATAATGGCCGCAGAAGCACCAACGATGGCTCCACTGGAATGCAGAAGATAAAATCCCAACACAAACATAATCCCAGCAAAAATGGCACTTAAAATATACAGTCCTAAATATTGCTTTGGATTAAAAAAAGTTAAAAACAAGGAACTTGCAAAATTCAAAACCATCATATTAAAAAACAAATGAAAAAATCCATCATGAAAAAAAGCATACGATAGAAAAGTCCAAGGTTTCAAAACAAACACCGTAGGCTCGGATGACAAGACAATCCAATTGGGAAAATCAAAAGCACCAACTTTGAATTGATAGAAAAACAATAAGGACACCAAAAAACAAGCCACATTCCAGTAGATCATTTTTAGGGCAATTCCGCCTAACTTATATTGTAATTTTAAATCGTCTATGATGTTCATATTTGAGGTTATCAGTTATGGGTTATCTGTAATCTACTATCTGTTATGAGTTGTCGGTTATCTGTAATCTATTATGGATTCAATGGTACAACTCTCCCTTCAGGGGTCAAGGGATTTAATTCCAACGATTACTGTTAAATTGCGTTTTCTTCCAATACCACATCATCAGGAAACCGACCAAAGCTCCTCCAAGATGGGCAAAATGGGCAATTCCGCTAGAACCTCCAAAAAGAGATCCTCCAGACACTCCCAAATATAAATCAATTAATAATAACGCAGGAACAAAATATTTTGCTTTGATAGGAATTGGAATAAACATCAAAGCTAATTCGGCATTAGGGAACATAAAAGCAAAAGCAACCAATAAACCGTAAATCGCTCCCGAAGCCCCTACAACATTACCTAAATAAGCTCCCATAAAAGACTGAAAATCGGTAGCCGTTAAAACTTCTTGCCATCTGCTATCAAACTTTCCTTCACTTAGTATTTTTAATATTTCTGTTTTATGATAACCATTTGCTATTAAAGTGTTAATTCCATTTTCAAAAAAATAATAATTCACGCCAGTGTGCAATAACGCAGCACCCAATCCGCAAGAAATATAAAAGAATAAAAACTTTTTACCACCCCAAAAATGTTCTAACGCTGAACCAAAAGAATACAAAGCAAACATATTAAAAGCAATATGCATAATATTTGGCAGTGGCGCATGCATAAACATGTGTGTAATGATTTGCCAAAAATGGAAATCAGGACTTTCGAAAAAATACATCGAAAGCAATTTATAGGCAGGATCACCAACGACCATAGAGCCAATATAAAACAACACATTCATTATTAATAACTGCTTAACAGTAGGGGTAATATTCATCATAATGCAAATTTTTTATCTAAATCTTCCACACGCATGGTGATAAAAGTGGGTTTTTGAAATGGGGAAACATTGGGGTCTTTACAAGCGAAAAGACCATTCACTAGATTTTCTTGTTCTTTTTCGGTTAAATACGTTCCTGTTTTGACTGCCAAACTTTTGGCCATCGACTTGGCAATAGTATCGTTTTGGCTGAAGCTGCTCTCAGGAATTCCGTTATGCAAGTCACTCAATAATTGATCCAAAACTACTGCTACTTCGCTCTCTGTAACGTTTACAGGAATACCCGAAATCACGATATGATCGACATTCGATTCTTCGAAAACAAATCCTGTATTGATCAAAGATTGCTGTAATTCTGCAATAAGTTCCATTTCGCTTGTCGAATAAAACAAATTAATTGGAAACAACAACTGTTGACTCGATGCATGATGCACCGTCATATTGACCAAAAACTGCTCATACAAAACACGCTGATGGGCTCTGCTTTGATCCACAATTATCATCCCGGATTTTATGGGAGAAACAATATATTTTTTATGAATTTGGTACGTTTTATGAACCGCTTGTTCCACCTCAGCATCATCAAACAATGACGATGTTACTTCTTCATTTTCGAAAGTAAAATCGGTGTTTCCTGATACAAATCCGGTATCGTGTTTTAAATCTACGTACAAACTTTCCCAACTGGCTGTTGGTTCTGTTTTTTTATAGGACGAAAAAAGTTTAGTCGACTTTTCTTCGGAGAATGGATTATAATTCCCATCTACTTGGATGGTTGGTGTCTCGCCTTCCAAATTTTTATAATGATAAGGCGTATCTAAATTGGCATCCCGTTCAAAATCCAAAACAGGTGCCACATTAAACTGGCCCAAACTGTGTTTGATGGAAGCTCTCAAAATAGCGTACAAAGCACTTTCATTATCAAACTTGATTTCGGTTTTTGTGGGATGTATATTGATGTCGATGGTGTTGGGTGGCACCGTTAAATACAAGTAATAACTCGGTTGTGCGCCATCTTTCAAAATCCCTTCGTAGGCAGCCATCACCGCATGGTGCAAATAAGGGCTTTTTATAAAACGGTCATTGACAAAGAAAAACTGCTCTCCTCTATTTTTTTTGGCAAATTCAGGTTTGCTTACGAATCCTTGAATATTCATCATTTCAGTGTCTTCAACAACAGGAACTAATTTTTCATTGGTTTTTCCACCAAAAAAGTTAACGATTCGTTGTCTCAAACTCGACGGTGGTAAATTGTACATGTCGCTGCCATTGTGATAAAACGTAAAATGTATTTTGGGGTGAGCCAAAGCCACGCGTTGAAATTCATCAATCACATGGCGGTATTCTACCGTATCCGATTTTAAGAAATTGCGCCGCGCCGGAATATTAAAAAATAAATTTTTGACTGCAAATGAAGTTCCTTTGGGCAAAACAGCCACATCTTGAGACACAAATTTACTGCCTTCAATAATAATGTGCGTTCCCAACTCTTCCTGATCTTGTTTGGTTTTCATTTCCATGTGGGCAATCGCCGCAATAGAAGCCAATGCTTCACCGCGAAACCCTTTGGTATGCAAAGAAAATAAATCTTCGGCTTGACGAATCTTGGAAGTGGCATGACGTTCAAAACACATACGGGCATCGGTAACATTCATTCCAGAACCATTATCAATGACCTGAACCAATGATTTTCCGGCATCTTTTATAATTAACTTGATATCGGTTGCTTTGGCATCCACAGCATTTTCCAGTAGCTCCTTAACCACAGAAGCTGGTCTTTGCACCACTTCTCCAGCGGCGATTTGGTTGGCAACATGATCAGGAAGCAATTGAATGATACTCGACATTAAGAGAATTTTAGATTTAGGGTTTTAGATTTCAGATTTTAAATAATGATTAAAACCAAAGAGCACAAATTTAATGAATTTTCGTTTGGTTTTATAGCTTTGGGACGCATAAAAAAAATCAAAAACACTTCAACAATTCTAAATAACTTTTCATCAATACTATACTTCTCAAATCTCTTAAATTATGATTAAAATCATTGATAAATAACAGGTAAAAAAGCATAAAAAAAACCTATACTATTCAACGAACAGTATAGGTTTCTTAAAAACTTTAATTCTATTTTTTATTCCTCTATTTGTAAAGGCAAATTCTCGATTCGCAATACACCCGGGGATAATAAATGTTGATTGTCAATTTGGTGGGACAAAGAAGCTTGCTGACGGATATATGCCATTTTTATGGCCGCAATAGCCGCTTCTGTTCCTTTGTTTCCATGAATTCCTCCACTCCTGTCGATTGATTGTTGCATGTTATCATCTGTAAGAACACAAAAGATAACCGGGACATCCGTTTGCACATTCAAGTCTTTAATTCCTTGGGTTACTCCTTCACAAACAAAGTCAAAATGCTTGGTTTGCCCTTGAATCACACATCCAATGGCGATTACCACATCGACATTTTGGGTTTGCAACATCTTTTTAGAACCATAAATCAGCTCAAAACTCCCAGGAACATTCCAACGTATAATATGATGGGGTGGAACTGCATTCTCCAACAATGCCGTAAGCGCACCATTGTAAAGCCCTTCGGTAATAGTATCATTCCATTCTGAAACAACAATCCCAAAGCGAAAGTCTTTCGCGTTTGGGACTGTGTTTTTATCGTAATCCGATAAATTTTTATTTACGGTAGCCATTATATTTTAGTTTTTTGAATTTAGATTTTTGATTTTTGAATTCAGATATTAAAGATAGAATTTTAATATCAAAAATCAACACTCTTAAATCAACAATCCTAAATCTTTTTTTACTGTGCCAAACCAATTAACCCGTCTACTGTAGCAGCTTCCGGAGCGTTATCAAAATCATCTTTAATATCTGTAAAATATTTCAATGCCTCCTCTTTTTTCCCCAGTGCCAAAGCCACTTTACCGGCTTTCATCAAGAAACGTGGCGTAGTGAAATCATTTTTGTTGGCCTGAACAGCTTTCAAATAAAACTCCAAAGCTTCTTCTGGTTGGTTTTTTTGAGAATAAGCATCCCCAATAGCTCCTTTTGCCAAAGCACTTAAGATCAGGTCATCCGAATTGAATTTGTTCAAATAAGTAATCGCTTCATCATATTTACTAATGTTCAAGTAAGCAATCCCCGCATAATAATTAGCAAGATTCCCTGCATCAGTCCCAGAATATTCATCTGCAATTTTCACAAATCCAAACTTCCCTTCAGAACCATTCAATGATAATTTATACAATGAATCGCTGGCAACACCATTAGTCGCTTTCTCAAAGTTAGATTGAGCAA
>Ga0184629_10000169_pt1 | contig 28370 bp, 15 predicted proteins | sample PLM4_32_b1_FD_133158 | JGI IMG/M metagenome (GOLD analysis project Ga0184629, IMG submission 133158) | Groundwater sediment microbial communities from an aquifer in East River, Colorado, USA - PLM4_32_b1 | ecosystem: Environmental > Terrestrial > Soil > Riparian zone | place: USA: East River...
CCATCGCAGCCGCCAGAACCCTCCCCCCCTTCCGCAGACCGCCCCCTCCGAGGAACAACGCGGCACCGGAGCTCGCGCCTGGGGCGAGGCGGCGCCTCCGCCCGGTCTCGCGTGCGCTCGCGCTGCTGGCGGCCGGCCTGGCGTTTGTGCCGGTCACCACGAGCACGGCGCGAGCCGCCTGCACGGGCTCCGTTCCGATCATCCAGTGCGCTTCCGGCGCCGTCGTCCTCGGTGAGGGGAGCCCGGAGACCGGCGGCACGTTCTGGGTCCCGGGCCAGGGGGACGACCTCCTCGGTCCCGGCTATCCCACTCCCGCGGGGTTCGGCGACGACGCGGGCCTGCTGGCGGGATACCCGTTGGATCCAACCGCGTTCTCCACCTTCCTCACGGACCTCATCGGCGATGGGACCACCCGGTGCCTCCTCTGGGACCTGTCGAGCTACGGATCCGACGGCTGCCCGGACGGTACGACCGAGCCACTTGCCGTCGTCGTGCGCGAGGGAGCTGACCGCTTCGCGCTGCTGCAGGTCGGCCCCGAGGTCGCCTATTACGACTTCGACACGATCGACAACGGCGGACCCTCGCCGTTTGGAGGCGAGCACAACGGCGTCACCACCGCTCCGGCCGTCCGGGTCTCCAGCCTCAGCATGGTGCCGCCCTATTTCGCGACGATCGGCGTCGAGCCGCTCGCGATCACCTCCTACGACGACCAGGGCGGCACCCGCGCCGTTCCCGGGACGCCGCGCCTCGTGGGCATCACCGGGGGCGTCTCGGGGGTGGTGTCCGAGGGGGGTGGGGCCGCGACGGTGGGGGTCGACGCCGACTCTGACCTGTGCTGGCATCTGGTCGACGGCGCCTATACGGTCCGGCTCGGCTGCTACCACGTTCCCCTCAGCCCTCCGCAGAGCGTCCTCGATGCGACGGTGAGCCTGGTCGATGGGAGGGCGACGTTTACCTGGGACGTGAGCGCGCAGGTCGACGTGCTGTGGTTCAACGTTGTCCAGCGCAGCGCGCGCGGCGGGTGGTCGCAGTACGTCAACGCGGCCCCGATCGCCCGGCTGGGCGATAACGACTGGGCTCCGGCCTCCTACCGGCACGAGGCACGCTGGAGAGATCTCCGGGCGAGCAAGAGCAGCTTTGCGATCGAGCTCGTGCACGAGGACGGCCGCCGGGAGTACACGCGCGTGATCCCGCGGCGCTGAGGCGCCGGGCGGACGGAAGGCCGGGAGCGCCATCGGTGGTGATGCGGAAGGGGTTCCAACCAGGGAATCCGCGTCCGATAAGGGTCATCCGGTCAGCCTGCGCGTTGATCTCAGCTGCTTCTAGTACCCGGGTGGCCATGGATCGCAACACCTCTCCCTTGGCGCCCACCTCGAGGATCTCCTCCTCCGTCGACACGAATACCGAGTCGCCGGAGCTCGGCCAGGGTCCGTACACGAGGGGGGCGTGGCCCGGGTCTCGACGCCGTCGTAGCGAACGAGGGCGCTCGAGGTCATGATCCAGAGGAAACCCGCGGCGTCCTGCTCGACCTGATCGGTGAAGGAGTTCGGGAGGCCATTGCGCCAGTCGAGAACGCGCTGGACGCGGATCCCGGCGCGACTCGCCGGGGCGATCGCGACGAGGAGACCGGCGAGCACGGCTCCGCGCAGCAGCCGTCCGTGCGGGTTCGACCCGCCCTTCCGAGCGAGGATCATCCGCGTACCGCACCCCCGATGGCCAAGCCAGTCGGCGATTTCCGTCGACATGTCCGCGCTATAATGCGCGCGAAGAAACCCGATCTGTCAACCAGGCCCTGGCGCTCGGGGCGCCTTGGAGGTCCTGTGGTGCCCTACTCGCGAACCGGTGTGGTCGGCTTGGCGCTCCTGCTCCTCTCTTGTGCAGCAGCCAAGGAGATCGTCCCCGATCTCTCCAAGATCAGCGACACGAGAACCTGGATGGTGATCAACGGCGAACCCCGCTTCGCCGTGGAGGATGGAATCCGCGCCGTGCGGCTGTTTCCGCCTGGAGGCAACCGGCCGGGGAGCAACGTGGGAATGGCGCTGCTCGAAGGCGTGGAGTTCAGCGAAGGGACCATCGACGTCGACCTGAAGGGACAGGGGCCGCAGCACGCCAGCTTCCTGGGGATCGCATTCGGGGTCGCCGACGAGAAGACGTACGAGGCCGTCTACTTTCGACCGTTCAACTTCATTTCAGACGATCCGACGCATCGAGCCCATGCGGTGCAGTACATCGCTTGGCCGGAGCACACCTGGGAGGCGCTGCGAACGCGGTCCCCGGGCGCGTATGAGGCGGCGATCGAGCCGGTCCCCGATCCGGCGCGGTGGTTTCATGCGCATATCGAGGTGACGAAGAAGACCGTGAGCGTCTTCGTCAACAACGCCGACAAGCCGTGTCTCATGGTCAATCGACTGAGCAACCCCGAAAAAGGGAGACTGGGGCTATGGGTCGATAGCGCAGAGGGGGCGTTCGGGAACCTCAAGATTCGGCGAGACTGAACCCGTCCAGCGGCTTTTCGGTCGCCGCAGAGCCGACGATCGGGTCGAGGTGCTCAGAGGTCGTCCCCGCGCCGGGGTAATCGGTGGATTCCGGCTTGCGCCGGAATGACGGAAAGGGGACGGGCGGAGAGCACTGCCGCCGCCACGCGGGCGGCCGTGGCCAGGTGCACTACGAGGCAATCGGTGGATTCCGGCTTGCGCCGGAATGACGCATGGGCAGGCAGCGCAGGGCGGATGTCGGCGGGGGCCAACGAATCATCGTCAGTCCGGCGCAAGCCGGAATCCACCGGCGCCCCTTCTGCGTGGTCGACCGCCTGGTTCCAGCAGCGGATCAACCCACGGCGCCGGAGCCAGAGCAGGACGCTACAGCAGGTCACGCCCCCTTCGGCTTTCTGGATCTCCGAGACGTCGATCGGAATCATCGTGACCCCGCGCGCCTCGAGCCGGGGCGAGTCCGCGGGAACGACGCCGGGAGGAGGACCGACTCCCGGAAGGGCAGGGCATTCGCCGCGCCCGGCTCGGCGGGATCGACCTCGATCCTATCGAGCCCGTCGAACGCGCCGTCCGGGACCAAGGCCGGGTTCACCAGCAGCCAGCTCGGACCGAGACACGAATAGGATCAGTGCTTTGCCGCGATGAGGTACAACCGCTTCGCGGTGGCCAGGTAAAGCGCATCGCCGATCAGCGCCGGAGGCGAATAGAGCGGCGCATCCATTTCGATCTGCGCCAGCAGTTGCTTTCGCCGTCCGGCACGAAGGACGGTCATGGTGCCTTCTTCGTTCCCAACGTAAAGCCGGTCGCCGGCCAGCAGGAGGCATCCCCAGATGGCCCCGTTCGTCTCGTGTTTCCAGACGTGGGCGCCGGTTGCCGCGTCCAGACAATGAACCGTTCCGCCCACGTCCCCAACGTACAGTAGACCGTCCTTCTCAATGGGCGTTCCCACCACGCGACCGACCTCGCGGCAAGTCCAGAGGAGCTTGCTCTCGGTGACATCTCCCTGGCCATTTGGACTGATCGCATGAATGAATGAAGGTCCGTTGCCGTGTCCAGGACTCTGTCCCATCGCAACGAAGACCCGGCCGTCGGCGAAGACCGGTGAAGCAATGATAAAACTGCGCGAAAGGACGCCGGGGCGTGGAAGCCAGGGGGCGTCTTTCGGGTTGCCGTTGAATCGCCAGATTTCGTGACCCGACGCCGCGTCGTAGGAGCGCAGCCAACCATCTCCTCCGCCGAAGAGCACCTGTATGCGCCCATTGACATTGGCCGCCACAGGGCTGGACCACTGGCCGTGCAGCACCTGCTCGCCCGCCCCGATGGCGCGCCAGACCACTTCGCCAGATCGCTTGTCCACCGCGACCAGACTTGGGGCGCGCGGCGATGGGACGCGCGTGTGGCCTTCATTCTGCCCATTGAAGGTAGAGACCATCAGCAGATCACCTACGGGCAACACTTCGCTATTGGTGGCTTCATGCGGAAAGACGCCCAAGCGACCACACATGTCCAACTCCCAGACGATGTCGGCCGCAGCGTCGTCCTGGAAGACCTCCTCCTGATACGGACCATTGTTCTCTCCATCCCGGAAGCCCTGTGTATCGAGACAACGGAGCTGGCACTCGGCGGTGACGTAGTACAACCGGTTCCCTTCCACATACGGCGCACTGGTTGTCGAAGGCAACAGGAACTCTCGCAGACCTCGCTCTACTCGCGGGGCTATGTCCTGCCAAAGGAACCTGCCATCCTTCGCGTCAAATGCCACGAGCACGCCGGCTTCTTCCTCGATGGCGGGGTTCAGGTGCCTGGCGTTGTCGGTGCCCACATAGACCGCATCGCCGACAACGACGGGGCGTCCAAACGTCTCGTCTCCCAACTCGACACTCCAGACGATGTTCCGACCGGTGGTCCTATCCCAGTCAACCGGAGGATTGCCCGTTTGGACGACTGACGTCGGGAGTTGGGGCGCGACGGGAGGCGCGGGCACAACGTGTGAGGCGACAGGCTCTCCAGGTTTGACTCCCGCGATTCGACTCAACGCCCACTCTGCTTCGTTACGCAATATGGGATCGTTTGCTGTCGCCCGCAGCGCCTCTCGGGCCGACTGTGCCTTCGGCCCGATGCTCCCCAGAGCTCCGGCCGCAAAGATACGCACATAGAGGAATTCATCCTCCAGAGCTTCGATCAACTTCGGCACTGCCGACTGCGCAGCCGGGCCAATGCTGCCGAGGGCTTCACACGCCGCCCATCGAACGCCGGGAATGGGATCGCCTAGGGCTTCCGTCAAGGCGTCTGTCGCGTTGGCGGCGTTCGGAGCGATGGACGCCAAAGCCTCCGCCGCGTAGATGCGGACGTATGGATCCTCGTGCGTAAGAGTATTGACGAGCGCGCCTACCGAAGGGCTGGCCCTCTTGCCCAAAGCGCCGAGGGCACGTGCGGCATCGCCTGCGACCATCGAATCCTCGTCTCTCAGTGCCCGCCTCAACGCCGGTTGAATCCATTCCGTCTGCGGTGCCAGGTCGATCAATTCATCGATGGCGCGGCGCCGGATGGAGTCCGACTCATGCCGCAGCAGGTCCACCAGCAGCGGAATGGCAGGAGGACCGATCCGCTGAATGATTTGAAACGTCACAGCATGCAGGTCTTCATGCTCAGGGTCGAGGAATCGTCTCAGCAAAGGGAACGAACGCCGCCCCACTTGGACCAGGGCGGCTTCGGCGGTTGCGCGGACCTTCGGGTCGTTGGCCTGCAGGCGAACTGCCCAGTCACGTACCAGGGCGGGGTTTCTGGAAAGACTCGACTCGCTCAGGGGCGGCGGCGATTGGGACAGCGCGACCGTCTGGCTGAGGCCAGCGGCAAGTGTTACTACGAGAGCATGCTTTTTTATGAATGACATCACGTAGCCGCTTCACCCCGCCCGTTCCCGAACCTCTGGGGACTACTTGCCTGGTCTCGCCACGACCCCATCCTTTCAAGTAATGGAGTCTCCGGCAATCCCGGGGCGATTCACCATGCCTTTTTGACACAGTAGAATCATCGGGCTCATGATAGCGCGGAATGCAGCTGGGAACGCCTATCCTCCGATCCATGCAGTACGAGTCGCCGGAATGACTGAGCTGAGTAGGCTGGCACCGCTCGTTCCTAGCGTCACCCCGGCGAGAGTTCGGGTCGCCGGTGGATTCCGACTTTCGCCGGAATCACAGAGTTAGGTGGGCTGGCACCGCTCGTTTCGAGCGTCACCCCGGCGGAAGCCGGGGTCCACCGATTACCTCGAAACCCACTTGGCCCAGGCGTCCGTCGAAAGCGCACCCCCGGGGCTCGGACCCGCCCACAACTCCCTCTCCCACCTTCTATCCACTCGGCGTCCGAGACAGGCAGGACCAAATTGCTTCGGGGACCGAACCGGATCGTTGGCGCCTCAGGGTTGCCCCCCGAGGCCGTCGCAGCGGAGCAGATCGAGGATCCGCGCATCGAAGCCGTCTCCCGACGCCCCCGCGCTCTCCTGGGCGAACCGACGCCGCGCGTCCGCGAGGTAGTTGATCTCCTCCAACAGTCCCTGTTCCCGGGCCGCGAGCTGTTCGAGGTATCGGGGGCGCATCTCCGGGGAGTTGCGCCGCAACGCCTCCGGAAGCTGCTCCTCGGGAATCTCCTCCAACCGCACCCTGCCCGCGGCGACGTCGACGACGAGATCGACGCCGGTGACCGCGCGCTCGCGGCCGGTCCCCAGGTAGGCGGCCCGGTCCGCGAGAGCCTCCGCCGACGAGCCTGTGCGAATCCCCTCCGCGCGCTTCCGGCGTGCTACAGCCTGGTCGATCGCCGCGGCGTCGCCGTACGGCTGTCGGGTCTCGTCGAGAAGCGCGCCGTGCTTGGCGAGCAGGTCGTCGTAAGGCGTGCGAAGGGTGCGCGCTCCCCCCGACTGCGGCAGGCGGAGGTAGGCGCCGCCCGCCGTCGCGGCGATCTCCCGCCAGACCTCCTCGGTCCGTCCGTCCTCGCCGCACTGCAGCGCGTGGATCCGGACGCCGCGCTGCCGTGCTCGCGCGACGCTCGTCTGGTACGGAACGTCGCCCCCGCCGCGGCTACGGTGCGGCGGAGCGTCGCCGACCAGGAAGGCGAGGCGCAGAGTGCGGGCGCCCGGATCCCAGTCGAACTCCGAGACCGCCGCGCGCAGCGCCTCGTTCACACGCTCCGGAAGGTCGCCACCGCCTTCCGCCTCCAGACCGAGGAGGCGCTCGTAGAGCACGTCCATGTCTCCGGTGAGGGGTAACGATTGCGTGACGTACGCGTCTCCCCGGTCCCGGTATGCCAGAAGGCCCATTCGGAGGAGAGGCGCCGGCTGCGAGCGCGCGATGGCGGTAACGATGGACCAGATCTTCTCCTTCGCACCTTCGATCATGCCGCTCATGCTTCCGGTGGTGTCAAGCACGAAGACGACGTCGACGCGCTCCCAGGCCAACGGCGCCGGGCCGTCGGGGCACGGTGTCATCGCAGGAGCCGAGACGACCCCGAGGACGACGAGCAGACTCAAGCCGCGATTGTGTCTCATGCTGCACCCCTCCCACGCGACGCATCTCGTCCCACACATGCATCCGACACCGGATCGGACGGCGATGTTCCCTCTGGCTTGCGGTGCCCATTCGCCAGGGCCCGTGAGCGGACTCTGGGGTGGCGGAACCTGATCGCCGGCCCCGTGTCTATAGAGTGCAGAGATGGAACGACCATCGCTCTCGAGGCCTCGAGTCGCAGGTCGCATCAAGCTCCGGCCTGACAGGCTGGGGCGGATCCGATCTTCCCAGCTGCGACGGCCCGCTGTGGCGGGACGTTGCGGCCTCGAGGTGCACCATGCGTCGAGCGCGCCCATTCTTCTCCGATCTCCCACGGCCGCCCTGGAAGCGGGCCCTCGGCACAGCCATCCTCCTGGTCCTCCTCATCAGCGCGCCGCTCTGCGCCCAGGAGCCTGGTCCCGGTCTCTGGGCGCAAGGCGAGGGGCGACTGCTGCCGATGCCCCTGGTGCGCACGGAGATCTACGCCGACGTCTCAGGGTTCGTCGCTGCGGTGCAGGTCAGCCAGATCTACACCAACCCCTTCGACGAGGTGATCGAGGCTCTCTACGTCTTCCCGTTGCCGGAGCGGGCCGCGGTGGATGATTTCCTGATGGAGCTTGGCGACCGCCAGATCCGCGGCGAGATCCGGCGACGCGAGGAAGCGCGGGCGGTCTACCGGGAGGCGCGCGCCTCGGGACGCACCGCCGCGCTCCTGGAGCAGCAGCGGCCGAACATCTTCTCCCAGGCGGTCGCGAACATCGTCCCACGGAAGGAGATCGTTGTGCACCTCCATTACGTGGATCTGCTTCCCTACGAGAAGGGTTGCTACCGCTTCCTGTTCCCGACCCTCGTGGCGGCGCGATACTCGCCGGCGACGTCGTCGGGCGACGAGGGCGGCAACGCGGCCCCCGGCCCCAACGGATCGCGCCCGGACCCGTTGGCCACGCCGGCGGGCATGGGGGTCCCGGTCACCAGCACCGATTTCTATCTCGACGTGACGATCGACGCCGGCGTTCCCATCCGCTCGCTGACCAGCGAGAGCCACAGCATCGTGGTGCAGCGGGAGGACGACCCGGCGCGGGCGCGGGTGTTTCTTGCGTCCGAGGACCGGACCCCAACCGGCGATTTCATGCTCCGCATCGGCGTCGCCGGGGACGCTCCCGAGGTCGGCCTGCTGGCTCATCGCCTGGACCACGGTGGCTACTTCGGCCTGATGATCCAACCCAAGGCCGAGGTCACGGCGGGGGAGGCGACCCCGCGCGAGATCCTGTTCGTCCTGGATGACTCGGGCAGCATGGCAGGGCCCCCGATCGACCTGTGCAAGCGCTTCTTGCGTCTGGCCCTGCAGGGGCTCGGGCCGCAGGATCGCTTCAACCTCGTCCGCTTCGCCGCCGCCGCCGCGGTCCTGGCGCCGGCGCCGCTGGCCGCCACTCGTGACAACGTGGAGCGCGGGCTTAGGGCCGTGGAGGAGGCCCGCGGCGCGGGCGGGACCGAGCTGTGGCGCGGCCTCGCCGCGGCGCTCGATCAGCCCGCGGATCCGGGATACATCCGCATCGTGTTCTTCCTCACCGACGGGCTGATCGGCGACGACGAGGAGATCCTGCGCTCGCTGCGGCAGCATCGCGGGGCGGCCCGGATCTTCACGCTGGGGGTCGGCACCTCCGTCAATCACTATCTGTTGCGCGAGATGGCGGCGCTCGGCCGGGGAGCGTACGAGTACATCCGGCCCGACGGGAACGAGGAAGCCGCCGTGCGGAGCTTCCAGGAGAAGATCCGCAGCCCGTATCTGACCGACCTGGAGATCGACTGGGGCGATCTGCCGCTCGAGGGCCTGCAGCCGGCGCAGCTCCCGGACCTCTTCTCGGGCCAGAACCTGACCGTGGTCGGACGGTACCGCTGGGGGGCCGCGGGCGACGTGACGATTCGCGGCCGCCTCGGAGCCGAAGCGTGGGAGAAGCGCGTGCATGTCGAGCTCCCGGAGCGCTCCGAGGACCACTATGGACTGGGGAGCGCCTGGGCGCGAGAGCGCATCCGCGGCCTGCTGCTCGAGCAGGGTCGTGAAAGCCGTCCCGAGATCGTGGAGGAGGTCACGACGCTCGCGCTGAGCTTCAACCTCGTCAGCCCCTACACCTCCTACGTGGCCGTCGACGACCTGGTCGCGGCGTCCGCTGTCGGCCCGGCGACGATTCGCGGGCTGGTGGTCGACAACGACGGGGAGCCGATTCAGGGCGTCACGGTCGTATTGTCCAGGTCCGGCGAGGCGTCATTCGCGGTCGTCACGGATCCCGGTGGCAGCTACCAGATCGGCGGTGCACCGCCGGCGGACGACTACGTCCTGGTGGCGGAGCTGCCGGGTTTTGCCAAGATCGAGGTGAGCCCCCTCCGCCTCGCCCCCGGTGCGACCACCACGCAGCACATCTCGCTGGTCCCCTCCGCGGCGATGACCGAGGCGATCACCGTCACGGGGAAAGGGGATATCGTCGACGTGGCGAGCACCAAGTCCGCGACCGTGTTCCACAGCGAGTTCATCGATGGGCTGCCGATCCTGGGCCGCACGTATCAGGACATCCTTACGCTCGCCCCTGGGGTGACCGATACCGACGCGGACGGCAATCCGAACGCCAGCGGCGCTCGAGAGACCGCCTTCCAGACCCTCGTGGACGGGGCGAACGCGACCGACCCGGTGACCGGCACCTTCGGCCAGAACCTGAACCTCGAGTCGATCTCGGAGATCGAGATCATTACGACCGGGGCGTCGGCGGAGTTCGGCCAGGCGCAGGGGGGGTTTGCGAACATCATCACCAAGTCCGGCGGCAACGAGTTCGAGGCGTCGCTCAAGGTCTTCTTCCGATCCGACCTGTTCGACAGCGACGGCGCGAACGACAACGACCAGACCAACACGAGCCGGTCCGAAGGGCTCGATGGCCTCCAGGACGTCCATCCGTTCCTGACGCTCGCTGGGCCGATCCTGCGGGACCGGCTGTGGTACTTCGCCAGCCTGGAGCGCGTCGATCAGGAGGTGCCGGTGGACACCTTGACGCTTCCGGCCCTGGCGACAGAGGAGGGTTGGAACAACTTCTACAAGGTGACGTGGCAGGCGAACCCGGCGCACCGGCTCGCGTTTCAGGTGAATCAGGATCCGCGGCGGTTCACGGGGCTCGGCCTGGGGACCGGAGTGGCGCCCGAGTCAGACTACATCCTCGATCAGGGGGGGCTGGGCTCGACAGTTCGGTGGACCTTCAACATCTCCCCGTCGCTGCTGTTGGAGACGCTGGTATCGCGGCTGCACACCCGCAGCGACATGCTGCCGACCGCCGACGCGGAGGCCTGCGCGCTGGACGACACAGGGCGGTGCAACCCGTTCGCGGAGGACGTCTACACCCTCGACACGCTGCAGGGGACGAGCCATGGGCCGTGGTTCCAGACGAGCCGCGGGAACCGCAGCCGGGGCGCGCTGAGGTCGGACCTGTCGTACTTCTACGACACCTCGGCCGGGTCGCACAGCATCAAGACCGGGTTCGAGCTCGCGCGAGAGGGGTTCACGAACGAGCTGCACACGTCGCGCGTGCGCCTCGACAGTCTTGCCGTGAGCGGCGACCGGGCCTCCGGGCTGATCTCCTTTCAAGACGCGGTGCCGGCGGGGATCCCTGGCAGCGTGGTGCCGAACCGGAACGACGACGGCGTCGCTGACCTCGAAGGGCAGGCGCAGGTCCCGGCCCTGGAGGCGACCGGGGACAGCTACGGCCTCTACGTGCAGGAGTCGTTCAAGCCGAGGCCGAACCTGACGATCAACGTGGGAGTGCGTTATGACCGGGAGGAGGCGGCGGCCGATGGGTATGAGAGCTTTGACCCCGCGGGACAGGCGGCGGAGTTCCTGCGCTTGTTCGAGATCGGGCGGGGCCTCCCTCCCGGGTCGACTGACTACACCTCGGTCTGGAGCCTCCCCGGGATTCAGCCGGTCCACGATGTCAACGGGGACGGTTTGGACAGCCAGCACTGCGGCTCCTACGACCTGGACGGCGCGGTCGTCGGAGATGGTCACCCGGACGGTGCGATCGACGACTTCTTCACGTACTACGACGGAGATTCCGACGGGATCGCGACGGCGGGTGATCCCGACGATCAGGTCATCATGGTCCCCGACGGAATCGCCGACGGTCGATCCGTCAATCCGAGCTGCGATCGGCTTGCGGCGGACACGTTCGCGATGCTCGCCGCGTTCACCCGCCACCAATTCGATGACACGGGCGAGCCGTTCCAGCGCCTGGTCAATCCGACCTCCGGCCGGCTGGGGTCGGATCGCAAACGCGAGACGCTCAGCTTGGTCAACAACAATCTGGCGTTGCGGTTCAGCGCCTCGTGGGACCCGTGGGCGGACAACAGGACGAAGATGTTCGCGACCTGGTCGCGCTTCTACGACAAGCTGTTCCTGGGGACGCTCACCCCGGAGCTGGGCCCGGACACTCGGCAGACGACGTACGACGCCTCGCAGCAGGACGACGGGAGCTCGGCGATTCCGCTGCAAACGGGACGCTTCTCGATCACGCAGGTGGACCGGGAGATGAAGACCCCGTTCACGGATGAGCTGACCGTGGGGTTCGAGCGGGAGCTGGCACCGGAATGGTCGCTGTCGTTCACCTACATCGCCCGGAAGGGTCGGGATCAGCTCCAGGACGTCGACGTCAACCACTTCACGACCGACCTGTACGCGCTGAACCCATTCTTCAACAACGTGCTTCGAGTAGGGAACTTCGGCACCTCGACGTTCGAGGCCTACCAGTTGGCGCTCACGCGGCGGCTGAGCCGCCAGTGGCAGCTGGCCGGCTCGTACGTCTTCTCCAAGGCGCTCGGCGACGCGGAGGCGTTCCAATCCGGCCAGGGGAACGACCTGGGGACGGTGGAGGACGAGTTCGGGCCCCTGTCATTCGATCAGACGCATGTGCTGAAGCTCAACGTGGTGGCGTTCCTGGCCGGGGATCAGAGCGTCGGGGGGACGGTGCAGTGGGCGTCGGGGCTGCCCTTTTCGCTCGTCCGGATCCGCAACTCGATCGACTCGTTCGGGTCCCCCGGACTGCGCACGACCTTCCCGACGGGGCAACGGAACGACCAGCGGAACGAGGGGACGTGGCTCGTGAACTTGAGCTACAGGAAGAGCTTCGAGTTCGGCCAGGCGAGCGCCTCGGTGGGAGTGGAGGTCGAGAACCTTCTCAATACCGGAGACCTGACGATCACCGCGGTGGATCAGGAGCGCTTCATCGGGGTGAGCGCCAGCCGCCGCTTCGGCCGCCGTTGGCAGCTCGGCGCGCAGTTCCATTTCTAGACACCCCTCCGTCACCCCGGCCGGGGTCCACCTGTTACCTCGAGGCCCAACTGGCCCCGGCGTCGATCGAATGCGTGGCGAACCTCGGAGGTCCGCCAATCAGCCAGGTCGCCGATGGATTCGGCGTTCCACTACCTTGTCAGGTTCTTCCGAGAGGTGGCACGGCGAACCGACGGGGTCGCGGTAACGAGGGGAGGGGCCGGGAGATCGGTTCCTGGCTTGTCATTCCGGCGCAAGCCGGAATCCACCGACCGCCCGGGAGCGTGGTTGGGCTGGGAGTTCCGCCGATCCGACGACAGGCATCGCGGCCCCCGGGATCACCTCGCTACCGGTGGACCCCGGCCTTCGCCGGGGTGACGGAGGTAGGGGGGCGATGCTCGCAGATCCAGGGGAAGGGCGCGGAGCGCTCATTCTGCAAGCAATTTCGCCCGCTTCACCTCCGAGGAGAATCTGACAAGGTAGTGGTTCGCCGGAATGACAAGCCAGGAACCGATCTCCCGGCCCCTCCCCTCGTTACCACGACCGCGCACGTACGCCGTGCCACCCGATGCCATCTGGGCGATCCTCCGCGACCTCGGTCGTTGCACGCTTCGGCGTGGATGGGGTCGCCGAGGCGCTCATCGCCTCGCGTGCGCTTGGTCGAGGCCGGCGAGCCAGCCCGTCACGACCATGAGCTCGCGTTCCGGATCGGCAGGGCGCGCAGTCCGCATCACGACGATCTCCTCGCCGTCGGAGGAGACGTCCCAGTCGTGATCCATGTCCAGCCGGCCTCCGCCACGGTCGAAGCGGCCCTCGAATAGGAGGCGCGGCCGGCCCGGGCGGAGCGTCGGCCCGGGGCCAAGGTCCACCGCGAGAAAGCGATCTCCCTGGCGAAAGAGAACCTCGCGTCCCGCGGCTGTCCACACGGGCTCGGTACCCCCTTCGCTCGAGATCTGGATCTTCTCGCGCCCGGCCACCTGGCGCACGTAGACCTCGCTTCTTCCCGACTCATCCGAGACGTAGGTGAGATAGCCGCCGTCCGGGGAGAAGCGCGCGCCGCTCTCACGGTGCGGCGTTTCCATCCAGGGCCGCGGGGGGCTCGACCCGTCCGACGAGGCCAGCCAGATGTCCGACGTGAATCGGAGGCGCGAGTCGCTCCGGTCGGCGGTGTAGGCGACGGTGTAGGCGATTGTTCGCCCATCGGGCGACCAGGAGGTCGGGATCTCCGCGTCGTCCGTGGGAGGTGTGGGAGACTCGACCGAACCGCTGCCATCGGCGGCCCGCACGACGAGCCGGGGGGGGTCGCGAAAGACAGAGGTGAGCGCGAGCCGCCGGCCGTCGGGCGACCAGATGGGGCCGAAGAATCGACCCGGCTCCGGGACCACCGAGGAGAGGAGCTGGCGGTCGCGGTCGAAGACGACCACAGTGCAGCGAGCCCCCACGCAGCGCTCCACTGCGAGCCGCCAGCCATCGGGCGAGAGGGCCGGGAACTCGTAGGAGCCGGACGGGATTGCCAGGGGCGTCTCGCGTCCGTGACTGTCGAGGATCAGCACCTCCCTGGGAGAACCTGCGGATAGAGATGCGCGTGCTCGTCCGGCTCGAGCTGGGTCAGGCGCTGTGGTTCGCCTCCGCTCGCGGGCACGAAGGACAGAGGGGCGTTGAAGCTCGGCGCGAAGATGATCCTGGCATCCGGCGCCCAGGCTGTTCCCATCCCGACGGGCGGGAGCTCGCAGAGCTTTATCGGGGTGCCGCCGGCAACGGGAATCTTCAGGAGGCGCATCCCGGCGACGAATGCCAGCCATTCCCCATCGGGGGAGAAGGAGGGCGCCCAGCCTCCCTCAGAACCCGGAATCGGTTCGGCCGCGATCCCGTCGAACGCGCGACGGTAGAGCCTGCCCCTCGTCCGGAACACCACGGTACGCCCATCGGGCGAGATCGTCAGGGACGGAGGCGTGGTGTCGAGCGGGACCGGGCTGCCTGGCAGGGTCAGGCTGGCGCGCACGCTGGGCGATGCCGGACGGGCGGATACGCCTCCGAGTTCCTTCACCAGGAGTGCCAGCAGGGTCCCGACAAGTACGCCGGCGAGCGCCCAGAGGATTCTGCCCTTCCAACGACGTACGCCGATGGGCGCCGGGGCCTCCGTCCCAGCGGTCGGCTCCTCCTGCGCCTCCTCGAGCTCGATCCGCGCGTCCGCGATGTCATGAAGCCGGCGGCGCGGGTCCTTCCTCAGGCAGCGCCGGACGAGTCGCTCGATTCCGGCCGTGCACCTCCCCCGCAGCGCGTCCCAGTCGGGCTCCCGCGCCAGGATCGCGGCCCCGAGCTCCGCGGACGTCCTTCCGGCAAACGGGCGCCTGCCGGTCACCATCTCGTGCATCACGCAGCCGTACGACCAGATGTCGCTCCGCGCGTCGACCCGCTCGCCGCGGAGATGCTCGGGGCTCATGTAGGGGAGCGTGCCGAGAACGACTCCCTCGCGCGTCCCCGGAATGTCAATCGTGGTCTGTTCGCTGGCGTCGATCGGTGCGGCCTTCGGCACGAGGATCTTCGCCAGGCCGAAGTCCAGCACCTTGACCTTGCCCTCGCTCGTGACCTTGATGTTTGCTGGCTTCAAGTCGCGGTGGATGATTCCCTTCTCGTGTGCAGCCTCGAGCGCGGAGGCGATCTGCCGGCCGAAGTCGAGCACCGTCCCGGCCGGAAGCGCTCCCTTCGCGATCCGCTCGTCGAGCGTCTGCCCCTCGACGAGCTCCAGCACGAGGCATGGAACACCGTCGAGCTCCTCGAGTCCGTAGATGGAAGCGATGTGGGGATGGTTCAGGGAGGCAAGCGCACGGGCTTCCTGCTGGAAGCGGGTCAGTCGGTTCCGATCCACGCCGACGGCTTCGGCAAGGGTCTTGATGGCGACGTCGCGCTTGAGCTTCGTGTCGGTCGCCCGGTAGACCACACCCATCCCCCCCGCGCCGATCGGAGCGCTGATCTCGTAGGGACCGAGCCGGGTGCCTTTCCGCAGGGCCATGACATGGCGATTCTACCAGCCCAGTCGAGGGCCACCGAAGACGAATCTATTCAAAAAAGGGGTCTACGGCCGCCGCACCCGCCGTCCGATCGAGTAGAATCGAGGCTTCCAGCGGGACAACTGCGAAAAGGAGGGGTTCCCCATGCTTCCCAGGAGCCAGAATCGAGCCGTTCCCTTCGACGTGAATGCAGTGGAAAAGATCGTGCGGAAGGTGGCGGCCAGGGTGGCCTCGAGGGGTCCGCGCCTGCTGCTCGCCCTTCTCTTCTCCACGCAAGCCGTGGCCGTCCCTTTTGAACGCACGTACAATTTCCAGGGTGGCTTTCACATCTTCGGCCATCTTCCCTATCCTCAGACAAACGGTTTCGACTACTACTTCACGCCGCTGGCCGTGGACTCCTCGCTGAGCGGTGAGGCTGTCACGATACACAGCATCACGGTCTCATCCTTCGGGCACAACCAGGGGGAGGTCATCAACTTTGATTGGGAAGTCTACCTGGGGCCATCGCCGTTCGGGCTTCCCGAGGGCCAGTTCATTGGGACGCACGTCGATCCTGTTGCCGGCTACAGCAGGTCCGCCCCTACACAGCTGCGATTCGTGATCGGCGATCGGTACGATACCCAAAGTTACATGTTCTCGGGTCATTTCGACTTCTTGACCCATACGATGACGGCCGCCCCTCATCTATCCGCGCTCAAGGCAGCGTTCACGTCGCCGATGGACCTGCCAGATGGGCTCTACGCCCAGGTGTTTCTCTGGACTGCGGATAACAGGGACTGCAACATCGAGTTCGATCAGCTCACGCTCATCGTTCGCGGGGATATCGAAGGCCCTGCCGCCGTCGCGGTCAGCCTCGATATCATGCCCGGGAGTGACCCGGCGAATGTCAACCCGCGCTCAGGAGGGGTCATTCCTGTGGCCATCCTCTCCACCGCCGACTTCGATGCCACCCAGGTAGACCCGCAGAGCGTTGAGTTCGGCCCCAACGGGGCGAAGGAGGCTCACGGCGACGGCCATGTCGAGGACGTGAACGGTGACGGTTGGGCGGATCTTCTGCTCCATTTCGCGACCCAGGCGACGGGACTTCGCTGTGGCGACACCGACGCCCACTTGGCCGGAGAGACCTTCGACGGGCAAGCGATTGAGGGGACGGATGACATCGTGACGGTGGGCTGTAACAGTGCGGGGACGGCCCTCCGCGCGCGCCGCGATGTCCGCCTGGGAGGTGCAAAGTAAAGCTCTGACCCGCAGTTGTTCACGGCGCATCGGCTTCACCCGCGACGCTGCCGGACGCCAAGGGACGATGAGATGCTCGACTGCCCCTCGTGCGGGAAACCCGCTCCTGGTGACAAGCCCTTCTGCGCGGATTGCGGAGCGCTGCTTAACGCCACCTCCGCACGGACGGAAACGAGCCACAGGGACCGGCAGCCCGTTCCAATCTCCCACGCGCGCACGGCCTCAGCCGGCTCCCGCTTCATCCCCGGCACGGTGCTCGCCGGTCGATACCGGATCGTCAACCTCCTGGGGAAGGGCGGAATGGGCGAGGTCTACCGTGCCGACGATCTCAAGCTCGGCCAGCCCGTCGCGCTGAAGTTCCTTCCGCCGCCTCTCGAGGCGAATCGCGATCGCCTCGAACGACTCCTCAACGAGGTCCGGCTGGCCCGGCAGGTTTCGCATCCCAACGTCTGCAGGGTCTACGACGTGTCCGAGGTCGATGGCCAGCACTTCCTCTCCATGGAGTACGTCGACGGAGAGAATCTGGCGTCGCTGCTGAAGCGTATCGGCCGTCTGCCCCGGGACAAGGCCGTCGAGATGGCCCGGCAGATCTGCTCTGGGCTGAGCGCGGCCCACGCGGAGGGCATCCTCCACCGCGATCTGAAGCCGGCCAACGTGATGATCGACGGCCGGGGGCGGGCGCGGATCACAGACTTCGGCCTGGCGGCCGTGGCGCACGAGGTCGGCGTCGAGGATCTCTCGGCAGGCACGCCGGCCTACATGGCCCCCGAGCAGCTCTCCGGAAGCGCCGTCTCGATCCAGAGCGATCTCTACTCCCTGGGCCTCGTCCTCTACGAGTTGTTCACGGGCCGGATGGCCTATCCGGCGACGAGCCTCGAGAGTATCGCGCGAGCGAGGAGCGGCTCCACCCCGACGCGACCCTCCGATCACGTCGAAGGATTGGATGCCGCCGTCGAGCGGGCGATCCTTCGGTGTCTCGAATCGAACCCCACCGACCGTCCCCGATCGGCCCAGGCGGTCTCAGCGGCCCTCCCCGGGGGGGACCCACTTGCCGCGGCGCTCGCCGCCGGCGAGGCTCAGCCGATGCGGCCGGCGCGTGCTCTCACGCTGGCGGCCTTCGCGGTCCTTGTCTTCGTCGCGGGCGCTTCCCTCAACGGGCGGAACCAGCTCCGCGCCTTCCTGCCGCCGTTGAAGCCTCCGGCCGTGATGATCGATCGCGCCCACGAGATTATCGCCGGGCTTGGCTATACCGAGCCAGCCTTTGCGGAGCCCGCCGACTCTGCGATCGGATTCGTCGTCTCGCCCTCGCCACTGCAGGAGATCCGCAGGGGAGATCCCTCCCCCGATCGCTGGGAGCGGCTGCGCGATCCTGACGCGCAGGTCCTCACCTTCTGGTACCGGCAGAGCCCCCGGCCTCTCGTCCCGGCTGGAGGACTGACTGGCGACGGTCGTGTGAGTCGATGGGATCCCTTCCCGAGGACGACCGGCGAGATCTTGATCGGCCTCGAGCCCGATGGCCGGCTCGGGGGCTTCGTCGTGGCGCCGCGGCGCTTTACGGAGCGCCCACAGGCCGGACCCGAGTACGACTGGTCGATCCCCTTCACCCTGGTTCGTGAAGCTGGACGACGGGGAGGCGGGAGATCTCGCAGCCGAGCCGGGGAGGTTCGCAGACCCGAGCCCTCCGGACATCATCTCCTGGGCCTTCCTCGCCATCTTCGTCGCGGGAGTGATCGTCGCTCGAGCCAACGTCCGCCGCGGACGAGCCGATGCTCGGTCGGGCCTCCGCCTCGCCTTCGTGATGGCGGCTATCGACCTCCTCGTCAATGGCCTCTCGTCCCATGCCGTGCTCACGAGACCAGGACGCCTCGTCGAGCTCGTCGGGGCCTCTCTGTTCGAGGGCGTGGCGGTGATCGTGCTCTACACGGCACTTGAGCCGACGGTGCGTGCGACCTGGCCCTCCATGCTCGTGTCGTGGACGCGGCTACTGGGGAGGGACCGGGTTGGATGGCACGATCCCGTCGTGGGCCGCGCGGTGCTCGTCGGGCTCGTGGCCGGAGCGGTCCTCCTGATGCTCGGTGCTCTGAGTCACTCGACGGTGAGCGCCTGGGAGGGCGCCCCGCCGACTCCGGTTCAGGGTAACTGGACCAGTCTGCTCAGTCAACGCGATGCTTTGGCCGAGATCATCAGGAGGCTGGGGTGGAGCATCTTCGAATCGCTCATCATCCCGTTCTTCATGGTCCTGGGACGCCTGGTTCTGCGCCGGCCCATTCCGTCGGCGATAGCGGCGGGCGCCTTCTGGATCGCGCCCGACGTCGCGACCGCCCTGCAGAATCCAGGAGAGGCGAGCATCTTCGCGATCATCGTCGGACTGCTCTTCCTCGCTGCCGGGCTGATTGTGATGATCGGAGTTCTACTGCGCTGGGGGCTCATCGCCCTGGTCAGCCTGAACGTGGCCGTGGTTCTCGGCCATCACATCGCTCCGACCTCGGACTGGACGAGCTGGCACGCCGAGCCCGCCATCCTGTGCGTGCTGGTCGTGGCGGCGATTGCCGCGTACGCATGCTGGGCCGCTACTCGCGGCCGCCGTCTGCTGGGAGAAGCTGTGTTCGCTCGGATCTCCCCAGCATAGACTGCCCCGAGCCGTGGCGCCGAGCCGGGGTCGCGACCGAGCTTCCAGGCCTCGTTGCGAATGTTGAAGTTCCTATCCGCACGAGACTTGTACAGCCTATCGGGCGCATGCTAGCTGGGAACGCTGCTTGGACTGATATCCGCCGCCGCACCGACGAGGGAAGACCATGGACAATTGCCGATCCTCGAAGCGATTTCCACTGTCGATCCTCGTTCTGACATTCGTGCCGTGGAGCGGCCTGCCTCTCCTCGCGCAATCGGATGCCGTTCATCCAGGTCACACGTTGATGAACGGTGGCATGGAGGAGACAAACGGCGACGGCGGACCCGCCGCATGGCGGTTTGTGGGCCAGGGTGGTGGCGTCCTGCACATGGACTCGAACAATCCAATCGCTGGGGCCGCTGCCGCGCGCATCGAATCAACGGGCGCGGGATCGGGGGAGGGACTCTTCTCCAATCTCATGCAATCGGTCGATGCCACAGGTTGGCAGGGAAAGAAGGTCCGTTTCCGCGCGGCCGTGCGCACCGCCGACTTGACGGAATCGGCGCGAGTCCAGATGTGGTTTCGTGTCGATCGTGAGCCCAAGAATCAAGGCGAGGGGAATGTCGGCGCCTTCGACAACATGCAAGATCGTCCCATCACCTCCACCGACTGGAAGCACTACGACATCGTCCTCCCCGTGGACCGGGACGCGCAGCGGCTGAACGTGGGAATCCTCATTCTGGGCAAGGGACAGGTATGGTTCGACGACGCCAGCCTGGAGATCGTTGACGACGATACACCTTCGTCGGAGGCGAAGATCGACCGGCCCAGCTCGGGCGGACATCCGATGCCGCCGGCAGTGACGAGGGCTTTCGCTGAGGCCGCGAAGGCTCCGCAGCAGCCGTTCTTCACGCATTGGCTCTGGTTGGCATTGCTGGCCATCGTCATGTCCACCATCGCGATGTTCCCCTCAGCGTCGCCCGCCGGTACCGCCGCGAAGGTCGCCTTCCGGTTCGCGGCGGTCTACTGGTTCCTGTATTGCCTCCCCAATCTCATGGAGTCGCTCGTTCCTCTTGCGGGGGCGACGCTCGCGGGATGGTACGAACAGGCCAGCACGTGGATCGTGGAGTGGATGGCACGGGATGTGTTCAAGCTGTCGAGAGAGCTGGTTCCGCCCAACGGCAGCGGCGATACGACCTACAACTATTTGCAGATTCTCGCGTTGTTCGTGGTCTCGGTCGCTGGGTCGTTTCTGTGGTCCCTGCTCGACCGGCGGACGACGGATTACTCCGGACTGCGCGACGTGCTGCGCAGTTATCTTCGATACACGCTCGCCTTCGCGCTGCTGAGCTATGGGCTGGCCAAGCTGACGTTCGAAATGAACCAGTTCCCGCAGAATTCGGCGTTTCAGCTCGACAAGACGTGGGGCAGCTCATCCCCGATGAACGTCCTGTGGGCATTCATGGGGGCGTCACGTCCTTACACGTTCATCGCGGGGCTGGGAGAAGCTCTGGCCGCGATGCTTCTCATATGGCGGCGCACGGCGCTTCCAGGTGCGCTGATCGCGTTGGGAACCATGACCAACGTGATGCTCTTGAACTACTGCTACGACGTCCCCGCGAAGATCTACTCCACTCATCTGGTGATGATGTCCGTCATGATTTTACTGCCCGACGCGAGGCGACTCGCCAACGTCCTCCTCTTGAACCGTGTCGCCGAACCGGCGACGCCGAGCCGCATCTGGCAGCGACGCGAATGGCGGCGGATACACCTCGTCGCAAAAACGGCGGTGATCGGAGTCCTGTTCGTTCTTCCGCTCGCGACGCATACGTGGAGCGTCTCCAAGGAGCTGGCTCAGCGCACGGCCGCCGCCCGAGAACAGAAGGTCGATGCCGGCTCGAAGTACCGGTTGCGCGAGCGAGGGTTTCGCTGGATAAGTGAAGTGCCGTTCAACCGCTAAGTGGGCGCGAGGTGCGCGCTGTGGCTTGCATCGTCGAACGCCGAGCCGAACCCGGACGGATGTGCTCCGACTTGCTCGCTGATGGGTCCCTCCCGCTGGAAACGGGGCAGGGTGGATCCCGGCCCGCGCGCGGGAGGCGCCCGGCGCGGGCCGGCCTGACTCCGGCTTCACTTCTTGGTGTAGGTGATCTCCACCATCTTCATCTCCTTGCCGCTCTTGTCCGGGCCGTACATCTCGAACACCTCCGACCGAGGACGAGGGGCCGGTCAACCCGGAGGGACGGGCCTCATCGGCTCCATCCTGACTGACGCCCGCGGCGCTCGAGGTGGTGCTCACGAAGGTGGCGCGGAGCGCGGCTTTCGTGCCTTTCCCTCCGCGCCCGATGCGAGCGGTGGTGGGGACTGTGGTCGCCGGAGATCACCCGATCGCTAGCTCGAATAGGTGAGTGCAGCAGTTCGCACGCCGATCGGTCGCGCCGGTACCTTCCTTGCAACTCTGCACATGGATTCCGCAATGTCTGGATGAGGGTGGAGATGAGAACCAGCGCAGGTCGCAGGAACCACGGCCGATCGGATCTGTCGACCCCGCCAGTCGGGTGAGGCGCTGCTCGTCGAGACCGCGCGCACCGAGTTGAGCTGTGCAGCAGCGCGCAGCATGTGTGTGGCAGCCCCCAGCCCTTCATCGCCTCCACCGGAAAGGAGGTGATCGACCCTTCGTGTCGCTCTCGCCACTCGAAGCACCCACGTCCTACCATGGCCGGCGCGTGACTGCCGGCCCACGTTCATCCAAAGTGAGGTCTCGTATGAGCAGAAAGCATATTCTTCTCGCTCTTGGCCTGGCGGCCGCCGCGTTCCTTCTCGTCGGTGTCGCCGAGGGCCAGTCGCCGATCCTCTCGCCGCTCGAGGAGCTCGGCAAGGCGCTCTACTTCGATCACAACCTCTCCGACCCGCCGGGGCAGGCGTGCGCCAGCTGCCACGCCCCCGAGGCAGGATTCGTGGGACCTGAGTCCCTGGTCAACGAGAACACTGCCGTCTACCCAGGCGCCGTGCCGACGCGATTCGGTAACCGCAGGCCGCCGACCTCCGCGTACGCGGACGGTGGCAGCCTTTTCTACGATCCCGCCGACGGACTGTGGATTGGTGGGACGTTCTGGGACGGCCGCGCCACCGGCTGGGTTCTCGGAGATCCACTCGCCGAGCAGGCACGCGGACCGTTCCTGAACCCCGTCGAGCAGAACCTGTCGAGCCCGGCGGCGGCCTGCGCGGTCGTCCAGACCTCGCCGTATGCCGGCATGTTCGAGCAGGTATGGGGGATCGGTTCGCTCGATTGCGGCGCCGGCGTGGACGCGACCTACGAAAAGATCGCGCGCTCGATCGCGGCGTTCGAGCGCTCGGCGGAGGTCAACCCATTCAGCTCGAAGTACGACTTCTACCTGAAGGGGGAGGCCAACCTGACTGGCAAGGAGAAAAAGGGCCTGGATCTGTTCGAGGGGAAGGGAATGTGCGCCCTGTGCCACCTGAACCAGCCCGGTCCGATCGGCGAGCCGCCGATGTTCACCGACTTCACCTACGACAACCTCGGCATCCCGAAGAACCCGATGAACCCCTTCTACACGATGCCGCCGTGGATCAACCCCGACGGCGCGGCCTGGGTGGACAACGGGCTCGGGGCGTTCCTCGCGGGCGCCGGCTATCCGACGGAGGTGTACGAACCGGAGATGGGGAAGGAGAAGGTCCCGACGCTCCGCAACGTGGATCTGCGCCCGTACAACGGGTTCGTGAAGGTGTACGGCCACAACGGGTACTTCAAGTCGTTGCAGTCGATCGTGCACTTCTACAACACGCGGGACGTCCTGCCTTCGTGCGGTGCCATCAAGACCCCCAAGGAGGGCGCGAACTGCTGGCCGGCTGCCGAGCAGCCGATGAACGTCAATCACGACGAGCTCGGGAACCTCGGCCTCAAACCGCACGAGGAGGAGGCGCTCGTCGAGTTCCTCAAGACGCTGTCCGACGGGTACCGGCCGTAGTCGCGGGTTCCTCGCGCTGATGGCGGGGCGCGCCCTTGCGACGCGCCCCGCCCACGCGACCTCCCTTGCTCCGTTCGCTGAAGCCTCGCATCCGCCTCTCGGCGACGCTCCTGATCGCCGCAGCCTCGCTCGCCAGCGCGCCGGCGGCCGCCCGTGATCTGTCGCTGCGCGAACGGCTCGACGCGCAGGAGGCGATCGAGAGGACCTACTACGCCTACCGGATCGACAGCAGACGGCCGTTCGAGGAGGCAGTTCCCCGCGACGTAATGGAGCGGCGGGTCCTCGCCTACCTCGCGAAGAGCGCGGCGCTCGAGGCCGTCTGGCGCACCCCCGTCACGGGGGAGATGCTGGCCGCCGAAGCGGCTCGCATCCGGCGCCGCACCCGATCGCCGGAGCGGCTCCGCGAGCTCGAAGTGGCGCTCGGAGGCGACCCGATCCTCCTGCAGGAGTGCCTCGCGAGACCCGCCCTCGTTGACCGCCTCGCGCGCAGTTTCTTCGCCTGGGATCGGCGACTCCATGCAGCACCGCGGCGCGAGGCCGAGCTGCTGCGCGCCGCCCTGGCGAGCGGAGCCGTCAAGGCGCAACACGAGCACCCGCTGCGGAGCGTGCTGACCGTGTCGCGGCATGGACCCGGCACAGGACGGCAGGACGTGGAACCGCGCGGCGCCCTGCCACGGCTCGATCTGCAGCCGGAGGAATACGCCCGCTGGCGCTCCCGGCTCCCCGGCCCGATCGGCCGTCCGGGGCCCTTGCTGGAGGAGGCGGACAGATTCGCGATCGACGTGCTCCTCGAGGAGGGCGGAGACGAAGCCCGCCTGGCCCGGTTCGAGGTGCCGAAGCGGCGCTGGGACGAATGGTGGCAGGAGATCGAGCCGTCGCTCGATCCGCTCTCCGTCGAAAGCGTTGCGGGCGACCTCGTTGCGGCCGAGGTCGCCTCCGCCGCCTGCCCGGGCGACGACATGTGGAACAGTGGGACGCTCGACGATTCGTTCGCCCCTCGACAGAACCCGACCGCGGTGTGGACCGGCTCCGAGCTGGTCATCTGGGGCGGCTTCAACGGCCAGTACCTCGCCACGGGGGCGCGTTACGATCCGCTCACCGATACCTGGACCGCGATGGCAACGGCGAACGCGCCCTCTCCGCGCACCTGGCACAGCGCCGTCTGGACGGGCGCGAGGATGCTCGTCTGGGGAGGAAGCGGCGGGACGCCTCTTGCGAGTGGCGGCAGCTACGATCCCATTGCCGACGCGTGGAGCGCGATCACGACCGCCGGCGCGCCGGTGGGGCGCCACCTCCATACCGCGGTATGGACGGGTGAAGAGCTGCTCGTCTGGGGCGGACGTGGCGCCGGGAGCGTGAACCTCGCCAGCGGCGGCGCCTACGATCCGGACGCTGATCTGTGGAGGCCCCTCTCCATGTCGGGTGCGCCCAGCGGGCGCTACAGCCACACCGCGGTGTGGACGGGAAGCTCCATGGTCGTCTGGGGAGGATCGAATGGAACCTCGCTCGCGACCGGAGGCCGCTATGATCCGCAGGCCGACACCTGGTCCCCGGTCGCCACGGCAGGCGCACCGGTCGGCCGTTCCGAGCACACCGCCACCTGGACCGGCGGCGCGATGGTCGTGTGGGGAGGGATACGCAACGGCGCCTCGCTCGACAGCGGCGGCCGCTACGATCCCGTCGGGGACCTGTGGCAGGCGACGTCAGCCGCGGGCGCGCCCCCACGACGCTACGGCCATACGGCCGTCTGGACAGGATCGCGGATGCTCATCTGGGGAGGCGCGGACCTGACCTACTTCGACAGCGGTGGGCTCTACGATCCGGTGGGGGACGCGTGGGCGTCCATGTCGTCCGCCGGCGCGCCGGCGGGCCGGTACGGCCAGGCCGGCTCGTGGGCGGGCTCGCGGCTGCTGGTCTGGGGCGGCTACAATGGCACGTTCCTAGGATCGGGAGGGCGTTACGATCCGCAGGCCGACGCGTGGACGCCGATGTCCGCGACGCAGGCACCCTCTGCGCGCACCGGTGCCGAGGGGATCTGGACCGGGAACCTCTTCATCGTCTGGGGAGGTTCGAGCTTCTCGTACCTCGACTCCGGCGGGTGCTACAACCCGCTACTCGACTCCTGGGAACCCACCGCGCTGGCGGGCGCGCCCGAGGCGCGGATCGAGCACACCCTGGTGTGGACCGGCGAGCGAATCCTCGTCTGGGGCGGGACCAACGGTCTGGCGTTGGCGTCGGGCGCGGCGTACGAACCGCTCGCGCATGTGTGGTCGCCGCTCTCCACCCTCAACGCCCCGCTCTCCCGCTACGGGCACACCGCCGTCTGGACCGGAGACCGGATGATCGTGTGGGGCGGGACCGACGGGGCGGACCCGCTCGACAGTTGCGCCTCGTACGAGCCCGCTTCCGACACTTGGTCGCCGCTCTCCCTGGCGGGCGCGCCGCCGGCCGCGCGCGACGCCAGTGCCGTATGGACGGGGTCACGGATGATCGTCTGGGGCGGCTTCGGCGTCGCACCCCGGAGTACGGGAGCAATCTACGATCCGGTCGCCGGTGGCTGGGGAGCGACCTCCCCCTCCGGCGCCCCGGAGGCGCGCAGCGAGCACACGGCGGTGTGGACCGGCGACCGGATGATCATCTGGGGCGGGACGGGGGAACAGGACCTCGACACCGGCGGCGTCTACACGCCGACGACGAACCACTGGAGCGCGATGGCGGTCGCCGGCGCTCCCGGCCCCCGGTCCGGCCACCGGTCCGTCTGGACCGGCAGCCGAGTGCTCGTGTGGGGCGGTGCGGGAGCAGACTATTACGGGTCAGGGGGAAGGTACGATCCCATGAGCGACACTTGGCTTCCCATGACGACCGCAGGCGCTCCGCCCGCTCGAGCCGCGCACGCCGCCGCCTGGACAGGGGATTCCCTCACCCTTTGGGGCGGTTACGACGGGAGTTACGTCGGCACCGGCGGACGCTACTGCGCCTGCGCATCGGCCGTGTACTTCCGCGACGCGGATGGCGACGGCTTCGGTGACGCGGAGATTCCCTGGCTCGCCTGCGGTCCCGCTCCGGGATATGTGCTGGACGCCACCGACTGTGACGACTCGGACGCGGGGGTGTGGGGAACGCCGAGCGAAGCGCTCGGCGTGCGATTTCTCGACGGCGTGAGCGTGGCCTGGGATCCGCCGGTGAGCCCAGGCGGCGTCTCAGTGACCTACGACCTCCTGCGATCCGACGCGGCAGCCGACTTCATCTCGGCCATCTGCGTCGCGACAAAGGAGGTGGGCACGACCACCACTGACCTCGCGGCGCCCCCTTCGCGGCGTCCGTACTTCTACCTCGTCCGCGCCGAGAACGGTGGTGCGGCCGGGCTCGGATCGCTTGGGACCGGTTCCGCCGGGACGCCTCGCGCGGGAAGGACCTGCCCGTGAACATCGCCCGAAGTCGTGTCGCCTCGGTCCTGCTCGTCGTGGGCGTTGGCGCGGCGCAGCCCGAGCCGGTTCCCGCTCTCACGGCGTACCTGCGCGACCACGCGCAGGCGCCGGCGGAGTACGTGCTCGCGACCGCGCGATCCCATCGCATCACGATCCTCGGGGAGGCGCACTGGCTGAGGCAGGATGTGCTGCTGGTGGGCGAGATCATCCCGCTGCTCCATCAGGCCGGCGTCGACCTCGCCGCCGAGATGTTCCCGGCGGCGGAGCAGGCCCGTATCGACGCGTTGCTGGCGTCGCCTGAGTGGAACGAGCCGTCGGCAAACGCCATCATGCGCGCGGCCGACTGGCCGTACCAGGAGTATCGCGACCTGCTGCGCGCCGCCTGGGCCGCGAACCGGGGGAGCGGGCGCCGCCTCAGCCTGATCGCCCTGGGGCCGCCGCCGGACTGGCGCGACACCCTGCTTCCGCACGGAGTCACCTACGACGCGTTCATGGCCGATCTTGTCGGCAAGCACGTCTCCGCGGAGGGCCGGCGCATCGTCGTCTACTGCGGCATGCACCATGCGTTCACGCGCTACTATCAGGCGGAGCTGGACAATGCGGGGCGGGCCTCGGGATACATGGATCGAATGGGGAACATCCTCTCCCGCCGGTTCGGTGAGCGGGTGTTCCTCATCGCGCTGCACAAGCCGATCTGGTGCGGAAGCCCCGCGGAGCCGTCCCACTGCCTGCCGTTCGCCGGGCGCATCGATTGCGCGTCGGCGGAGGCCGGCAAGCCGGTCGGCTTCGATGTGGTGGGCTCGCCGTTCGCCGATCTCCCCTTCGAGCCCGGCGACTACTATGGGTACGGCCGCCCCGCCCTGCGCTTCATCGACTACACCGATGGCTACGTCTGGTCGGGGGCTATCGAGTCGTTCCGAGCCGTCACGATCATCCCGCTGCACGAGTATGCCCCCGACGCGGCGGCGTTCGCGCAGGTGGCGAAGGAGGACCCGTTCGAAGGGGAGCGCGAGGTCAGCGAGCAGCGGCTCGAGGCGATCTGGGCGCAGGAGGTGGAAGCGAGCCGCGATCTCCTGACGAAGCGCCGGTGGCAGCATCTTGCCGGGTGGCGCCAGCGCTGCAGCGAACAGGATCGCTAGCGCATCGGGAAACGACCGGGGTCAGATCGATAGCTTGCACCTCCCGGGCTGAACTGAGCTCGCGACGGAAGTGTTCCGGTGCATAGTAAGGATCTGACCCCAGGATCCAGCGGAACGACTAGTCGCCGCAATCGACCTCGATGACGAATTGCTGCGGGCTCGCGAGGATCAGGCTGCCTCCGGGGCAGTTTCCGGCGCCGAAGATCTTCTCGCAGGGCGTCTCGGGGTGGAAGAACGCCGACAGGTGGGCGGTCAACGTGCATTCCTCGCCTGTGATCCCGTCGATGACTGTCGCATGGGTGTTCATGGTCGCGGTCCCCGGCCCGATCTCGCAGTCGAACGCGCCCGCGGCGGGATCGAACACGGTGCAGTCGGCGAAGTAAGCCGCCTGGTAGCTCCCGGCGCCCGAGTAGGGGACGCCGCCGCCGACCGCGAAGACCTCGAGGCTCTGCTCGTTGACGTGGACATCAATCTTCCCATTCGGATTCTGCCGGGCGAAGTCACTCGGATCTCCCGGGGCCCAGAACACCTGGAGGAGGTCGTCATCGAGGTCGGTCCAGTGGAAGCTGAGCGCGGCGACATCGTCGGCGAAGATTCCCCCCTGGCCCGCCGCCGGCCGATCCGCAAGGGCGA
>Ga0184629_10000170_pt1 | contig 28265 bp, 31 predicted proteins | sample PLM4_32_b1_FD_133158 | JGI IMG/M metagenome (GOLD analysis project Ga0184629, IMG submission 133158) | Groundwater sediment microbial communities from an aquifer in East River, Colorado, USA - PLM4_32_b1 | ecosystem: Environmental > Terrestrial > Soil > Riparian zone | place: USA: East River...
CCATCGAGGCGGCGCGCGCGGGGGAGCACGGCCGCGGCTTCGCGGTGGTCGCCGAGGAGGTGCGGCAACTCGCCGACGAATCCGCCCGCGCCGCGGAAGAGGTGGCCCACGCGACTGCCGCGATCCGACAGCAAATGGACGGCATGACCGTCGTGATGGGCGACGGACAGGAGCGAGTGCGGGGGATCGAGACCGTCGCCGAGGGAGCGGCCAACGCGCTCGCGCAGATCGCCAGCGCGGTCGAGCAAGTGGAGTCGGCTGCTGCCCACGTGACGGTCGTGGCTCAACAGAACCGCACCATCGCCGAAGAGCTGTCCCAGAAGACGGAGCAGGTCGCTGCGCGCGCCAGTTCGCACGCCGCGGGTGCCGAGGAGGTCTCCGCCGCAGCCCAGGAGCAGGGGGCTTCGACGCAGGAGCTCGCAGCGGGCGCCAGCACGTTGCTGCAGGCTGCCGAGAAGCTGCGCTCGCTGGTCAAGGGGTTTCGGGTTTAGCGCGCCGCCGTCAGCGGCGATGCTTCTTCTTTCCGGCTTTCTTGGCCGGCTTCGGCTTGGCGCCGCGCGGCGGTTTACGCTTCACCTTCAGCGCCCCTTGCACATCCGACAACACGCGGTCCCCTTCGTCCGAGCCGATCAGGCCGCGACGCACCGCGTACCGCACCAACTCTTCCGCATCGGCGACTTCGAATTCGCCGACGCCCACCGCCGCCCGGATCGCTTTGACGAGGGCGTCCGCCACCGGGCTGCGCAGGACGCTCGCAATCCCCGGCAGGGCCTCGAGTAACGAGGAGATTTGCGATCCGCCCAGCTCGGCTGGCATTAGGTGCGACACTCCGACGTTGAAGGTCGCGCCAACCTACCACCCGCTCCCTGGAGCGTCAAGAATTGAGACGCTCTCGTCCCCCTACCGCTGGTATCGCAGGAACACCGACACTCCGGCAGCGGAGACATCCACTGGGCCCGCCCATCCCGGACCGAAGCGCGCGCTGACGACGCCCGACAGCCGGTCGGTGAGGCCGAAGCGGCTGTTCATTCCGAACGTATACAGCCGGCCGCCGAGATGGCCACCCGGGTTCCATTGGCGGAAGCCCGCCAGTGGCTCGATCACCAGTCGGGGCGACAACTGCCGCCCCAACCGCAGCTCGGCGCTGAGGACGTTTTCCTTCGTATCCGGATTCTTCGCGCCGCTGTTGTCACCGGCCAGCCGATAGAGGTCCCAGGCGCTCACACTCAGGGTGGTCCGACCCCAACTGTAGCCATAACCCGCTTCCCCGATGAACCGCGAGCCGGGATTGAAGTACTGGCCGGAGAACCCTCCGCCGGAGAACAGATCGGTCGAAAAGGAGCTGTAGGTGAAACCGAGGACGATTCGTGCGCGCTGGCCGATGACGCGGTCCGCGCCGACGCGCAGGCGGCCCTCGAGCCCCGGATTGTAGGAGAGCGTAAGCGCGGAATCCTGGATCGGCTCATAGTTGCCCTGGTAGCGGACGGAGCCCGCCAACCCGACGTTCCACCGACCTGCGGGTACCGCGTAGGCGAGCCCCCCGGTGATCCCGAAGCTGGTCCCCAGGCTGCCGACGGGGAACGACAGGAAGTTCGACCCGATCGCGCTCGACACGCCGAACTGGGTCAGCGGGAAGGAACGCTTGCCGGTCGGCAGGTTCAGGGAGAGCGACGCGACCGCCCGGTCGCGCCCCACGGTGTAGAGCAGCCGGAGCTGTGTATCGGTGAGCCCGGACACCGCTTGACTGGCCCCGGCGGAGTCGGTGATCTGGCTATGCGCGAAATGTGTGGTGAGGTCGAGTGACATCTGTCGCCCCAGCGGGGCCACGATGACCACGGGTACACTCCACTGCGAAGCACTCTGGATGCCCAGGCCTTGGCTCAACCCGTACCGCTGGAATTCGAACCCGGACAGGGCGTTCCAGCGCGTGTAGAGCGCGGTCGCGCCCTGTGCCGATAGCGGACCGGCCAGGATGAGGAGCGCGCCGAGCGTCGTTCGCGTGCGCATGGTCCGCGCTCCTATGGCCGCTTGATGATGATGATGATGGTCCCGATCGCGAGCGGGGGCGGTTGGGTCGGTCCACCGCAGCCCGCGGCCTCGCACACCGGGTCGTTGCGCACCGGCAGGTTGAGCTCGGTGGTCGTCAACGTGCTCGAGAGGATTCCCGCGCCGCTCGGCACGGTCGAATTGACGGCGATCGTCAACGCGTCGGTCGTGCCGCCCGGCGTACCGCCTTGTGCGGCACCCCCCACGGCAGCGGCGACATCGCTCTCCGTTGCGCCTCCCGCCGACTGGGCGGCTTCGCTGGATTGCGCCTGTTGCGCCGCGGCCTGGAAGCTCGGATCGCGCTGCGCCGCGGCCCGGAAGCTCGCGCCCGCGGCGGCGAAGTCACCCTGGTCCTGGGCTTCGAGTCCGCGGCTGTAGAGGAGAAATGCCTGGAGGTCGCGTGTGGGGCGCTCGCTGATCGCGAGGCTCTCGGCGGGAGTCAACGGCACGCCCATCTTGGCGAGCAGCTGGAACACGACCGACTTCTCGAGATCGAACAACAGGCTGAGCTGTTCGCGGCCGCTGCCGGTTGCCGCCACACTGGCGTCCGTGGCTCGCACCATCGTCGCATCGAGCCGCACGCCGGCGGAGGGCAGCTCCTGGAACTGTCCCTGGACGACCTGTCCCGCCCCCACCAGGTGCCCGGACCGCGCGCCGGTCGTGGGATCGACCCGGCCGGTGACGTTCAGCCGCATTTCGTCGAGCAGCGCCTGGAGCCGTTCACGCTCGACCAGGCGCAGACTCCTGACGTGGGACAGATCGCTGACCACCAGCGCGGCCAGTCCCCGCTCCAACGGCCGCAACGCGGAGTCCTGTCCGGTATAGCGGAACGGGAACACCGCCACCGTGCTCGGGTCGGGCGGCGTCCGGGCGAGCTCAGATTCATTGGCCAGCGCGGCGCGCGCCGTGGCGTGGAGCTCCTTGCGGGCCAGCAACGCCAGCCGCCCGTTGAGGAGTCGGCTCACCTCCCCGGTAGGCCGGACCGCGAGCAGGGACCCGTACACAGCCCGCGCTGAGTCGAACTGCTCGAGCCCCTCGTACGTGAATCCGAGGTAGGTCTGGGCGACGCGGTTGTCGGGCTGCTGCAACAGTACCGTGGCGAGCGCGGACCGCGCGTCGGCGAAGCGGTTCGCCGCGTAGTACGCTCTGGCGAGCCTCAGGTTGAGATCAGGGTCGGTGGGGTGCTGGGCGCGCTGCGCTTCCAGCGCCGCCAACCCTTCTGGGGTAGGCGACGTGGTTCGGGCGCCGCCCGAAGCGCACGCGGCGAGCAACGCGCACGCGACGGCAACGACCAGCGCGCGCGAGCGGGAGGTCATCATCGACTCCTCTCAGCTAAAGCAAACCACGTGCCGCCTGCCCGGACGGGCTGGACAGCATAGCCCCGCCGGCGATCAATCAGCGGTGATCCGCCGTCGCGGGGGCCGGTGAGCCCGATCACGACGCGGCGGTGCCGCCCTGACCGGGGGAGATCGCCGCGAGATCGACAACTCGGACTGGGCCAGCAACTCTCCCAACACCGCGCGCGTCCTGGCGTCGAGCGGCATGTCGAAATGCACCTCGAGCACGTACTCTGCGCGGTCGGTACCCTGCCCCGAGAGGGTAAATCCGTTGCGGTCCGGCTTGACGAGATCGACCTGAATATCTGCCAGGCGCTGAATCTCCGGGGCATCCATGCCGCAACCTCCTGTTCGGGCGAGAGATACGCCCAGAGCGGGGAGTGTCAAGGCGACGGGCCGAGCGCTAGATTGGGGGCGGTCGCAAGAGTAGGTAAGCCGAAAGGCGGCGCGGGATTACCGGCCCGCGCCAGACCACTGGGAAAGGAGCCGTCTTCGGTCCGTGGCCGGCGACGCGATTCAGATGATGGGGACGGTGACGGAAGTCCTCCCCAACACCACCTTCCGCGTGAAGCTCGAGAACGGCCACGATGTACTGGCCTACGTAAGCGGCAAGATGCGGAAGAACTACATCCGCATTCTCCAGGGCGACCGGGTCGCGGTCGATCTCTCCCCCTACGACCTCACCCGCGGCCGGATCACGTACCGCTACAAGTAACCCGCCATGTCCAGGCGACGTGGGCCTCACGATTCAATGGGACTTCGCCGCCATCCTCGAACCTTGATCGGCGACGTACGCGATCAGCGCCGTCACCTCTTCGTCAGCCAGTTGAAGGTTGGGCATCTTGGTATTGTTGAATTGGAGGACCAGCGCCCGTGCAGTGGAGTCACCTTGCTCCATGGCCGGTGGATCGTGGAGCCAGCGCTGCACCCAGTCGAGGCTGCGCCGGTCCAAGACGCCCATGAGATCGGGCCCTGCAGATCTCCCTTTTCCGATCGTGTGGCATCCCAGGCACCCTTTGGCGCTCCAGAGCGACTTTCCCTTCTTTATCGTCGCCGAATCGGTAGAAACCCCGGACGCCTGTGCGTGCAGGGCACTCACCGACAAAACAGCTACCGACAACGCCGTCAGCACAGCACGACCAACCCGAATCGCCATTCCCCCTCCCTTCGAGTAGTAGGAACTCAGTTCTCGCCCCGTATTTTCCCCCGGCACCATGAGCATGAAGTACTCTTATAGTGCGTCAACTGTCCAGAAACTCGCTCTGCCTACCGGCTCCCGACGGTGAGGCCCAGGTACAGGTTACGCCCAGGGGCCGGCTCGTAATAGCGCCCCCGGGCTGCGTTGATCACCACCGACCCGACATACAGCCGGTCGAAAACGTTGTTCGCTGCGACGAAAGGCTGAAACGAGGTGCTACCCAAGCGCCCCGTCCAACCGAGCCGCACGTTCGTCGTCCACCAGGGACTGGTCCGCAACGACAGGGTATCGTCCACCAGGGTGCTCGAGGTCCCCGCGGTCTCCACCTCGAGCCATCCGCCCCGCACGCTGCGCGGCTCGACGCGCAAGGTCAGATGGACGGCGTGTTTCGGAATCCCAGGGAGCGCGCGACCGTCGAGCACCCGCGGGGGGCTGGTATCGGGACTGAACGCGTAGCGCACGTAGCGGAAATCCGAAAAAGTGTAGGCGGCACGCAGCTCGATGCCGGGGAGCAGCGCGAGACCGCCGCCGAGCTCTATCCCCCGATGGCGCGCCGAGCCTGCGTTCCGGAAGAAGCGGCGCTGGGGTGAGGTCGGGACCTCATAGGAGATCAGCTCGTCGGTCACGTCGGCCTGGAAGACGGCGGCGCTCCAGTCGCCCCGGCTCCCGACGTTTCCCCGACCGCCGACTTCGTAGGTCCTGGCGGTCTGGGGGTCGAGGGCCGCATTGAACCCACCCGCACTGTCGGGCCGGTTGGTGAGCTCGGTGGTCGTGGGCGTCTCGAACGAGGAGCCGGTGCTGGCATACAGCGTCACCTCCCGCGCGGGATTGAACGCCAACCCGAGCGACCCCGACAGCGCGCGCATCAAACGGTCGCCCGAGTCGTCCGGGTTGGCGGCGGAGACGAGCCGGTCGGCGACGTGGAACTGAACCCAGTCGTAGCGCAGCCCGGCCGTGAGCGTCAGGCGGGCCGCGAGGGGCACCGCTCCCTGGACAAACGGTCCGACTTCCGTCACGTCCTCGAGCTGATCGAGCGCGCGCGTAGTGTCGGGGCGTCCGGCAACGTTGCCGAGGTTGACTCGGTCATCGCGCTGTCGTTGGAAATCCAGTCCGGTCGTGACCTGTGGGGCAAACCGGCCCCGCCCGACCGGATGGGTAAGGGTGACACGGGCCCCGTAGGCTCGCCGGTCCAGATCGATGTACGCGAAGGTAGTCGGGTTCTTGAGCGCGCGCGTCAGACCGAACACCGTCACGCCGACTTCTCCACCGGTGGCAAACGGGTGGCGCAGCGTCGCGCCTCCTTGGGCTTGCAGCACGTCCTTGCCCGCGTGACTCGACAGGTTCGCAGCGGGTGCGGAATCGCGATTCGCCTGCAACTCGGCGAGCGTGAGAGCGCCAGGGTTATCGGCCCGCGGGTCGTCGCCGACCGCGGCCACCATCGACAACAGCCAGCCCGTGCTGAGCGGCAGGCGGAGGCGGGCGTTCAGGTTGCGGAGGTCCGCCGCGCTGTGATCGCGCTCGCCGTCGTAAGCAAGGCGCGAGACTGAGAGCTCGGCGCCCCCGCTCCCGACCGGGAGGCCGGTAGTCGATTGCCACTTGTTCCACGTTCGGCCGCCGCGCCGCCCTGCCCACCCGGCGACGAATCGGACGTCCTCTCGGACCCGTGTGGGGGGCACGGGATCGGTCCAGATGCTGATGACGCCGCCCGAGGCGTTCCCGAACAGCGCCGAGGCGGATCCCCGCAGTACTTCGATGCGATCCACATCGCCCAGCTCGAGGTTGGTGAGCTGGCCCTGGCCGTCGGGCAGGGTCTGCGGAATCCCGTCCACCAAAATCTTGATGCCCCGCACGGCGAACGCCGAGCGGCTGCCGAAGCCCCGCACCGAGATCCGCTGATCGAGGGAAAAGTTGTAGCGGTTGGCGACGAATACGCCCGGCACCTGCCCCAACGCCTCGTCCAGGCCCCACGTGGGTCGCGCCGCGCTGATCTGCCGGCGCTCGAGGATCTGGACGGCACGCGCCACCTTGACGAGCGACAGCGTCGTTCGCGCGGCGGATACGCTGATCGCCGGGAGTGCGACCGCGTGCTCCGCCGTGTCAGGTTGTTGCGCGTGGGCCGGCACGGCCCGGAGACAGCCAGCCCCCCCCACCAGGACACACAGCCATCGCCGCCTTCGCATGTCGAGTCTTACCCCGGGACCCGGGGTGGGTCAAGCGCGACTCATCCACCGATCGCTTTCGGCGAGTCCCCTTTGGTAAACAAGAGGGTTCGCGATCGACCAAGGAGATTGGCCTGGACGACGTTCACCTCGTCGGTGAACGACTCGAACAAGAAGGCGTTCAGGATCCGCAGACCGGCCGCAGCGGTGAGCCGCGCTTCCATCCGGATCCACGTGACGTCCGCGTCCTCCTGAATCGTGCACCGTTGCGCTTCGAGCACCCGGCCCGAGGCATCGCGCAGCAACACGACGCGCCGGGCGTATCCACACGCCGAGTCCGCGGTGGTACGCGGCACGACGGCTCGGAGATCCTGGGAGAAGACCCGCACCGCCACCTGCAGCGTCCCGGTCTCCGCGTGCCATTCGATGGTGGTGAGCGTGGTGTGGAGCGGATGCACCCCGCGTAGGGGCACGCCGGTCATCGCGACCAGGACCGCGAGCAACCGGCTCACCACGGTGCCCGCTCCGCCGCCCAGCGGACGGCGACCAGAACCACCGCGACCGATACCCCGACAACCCGCAGACGGAACGCAGTGGGCCCCCGCTCCCGCCGCTGCTCGCCGAGCGCGCGGTCCACCGCGACGAACGCCAGCGCTGTCAGGGACAACACCAGCACCTGGCCCAGTTCGATGCCCAGATTGAACCCGAACAATGGCACTGCCACCCGGTCCACAAATAGGCCACGGAGATAGTTCGCGAACCCCGCCCCATGGACCAGGCCGAACACGCCGGAGAACACCGGCCGGTAGCGCCCGCCCCAGAGCGCCCGCCCCCGATCGCGCACCACCAGGTTCTCGATGCCGGTGGCCACGATCGTCACCGGGATCAGGAACTCGATCCAGGTGGTGGGGAGCACCAGCGCCTGCGTCACCGCGAGGGCCAGGGTGATCGAGTGCCCCACCGTGAACGCCGTTACGACCCAGAGCGCCTCGCGCCAGTCGCGCGGCCGGTAAATGGCGGCCAGCGCGAGCAGAAAGAGGATGTGGTCGGCGGCCTCCCGGTTGACGATGTGCCGGAAGCCGAGCTGGACGAACGCCAGCAGCTCGGACATCAGAGGGACTCCAGGACGGCGCGCGCCTCGCTCGCCGCTTGCGGCTGGAACCAGGGGTTCGCGGCGAGCGCGAGCTTGAGGTGGCGCCGCGCAGCCACCCGATGTCCGATCGCCCGCTCGATCATCCCCATGTGATAGAAGAGCGTCGCGTCCTGGGTGCCCAGCGCCAGCGCCCGAGCCATCGCCGGCAACGCTTCACGGTCCCGGCCGGCCCGGTGCAGGGCCCAGGCCAGCAAGTCCCAGCCGTAGATGTCGCGCCGAGTGCGGATCTCCTCCTGAACCTGCGCCACAACCTCCGGCACGCGGCGGTGGTGATCCAGCAGGAACAGGCTCCAGGCACGATGGAACCCACCCGGCTGCGCCACCGTCACGACCTCCATGGCGTGCACGTACTCCGCCGCCTGCCCGGAGTCGCCCAGCGCCGAGTAGGCGTCCCCGATCAAGCCGAGCGTCGCCGGATCCGGGGCGACCGCGATGGACCGCTCTCCCCATGCGACCGCTCGGCGCCAGTGGCCGCGCACCGACTCGAGGCGCGCCATCGCGGCGAGCAGCCGAGCGTCTTGCGGTGCGATCGCGAGCCCGGCCTGGAACGCGCGCCGGGCGGCGTCCGCGTGGCCGCTCCGCAGCTCCAGGTCTCCCACGCGCAGCTCGAACCAGGCGACTTGCTCGCGTGGCAGTTTCGGCCTGGCGCGGGCGCTGTCGAGCGCACTGGTGAGCAGGCGGCGCGCCTCCTCGATCTGGCCCTGGAGCTCGAGCCAGCGGGCGAGCCGCGGGGCGACCGCGAGGTTGCCTCGATGTTGGGATAGCGCGCCAAAGGTGCGCCGGCTTGCGGCATAATCGCCGAGCTCCATCTCGATCTCGCCCAGCACGGCACGGGCCGACACACTTGTCGAGTCCAGCGCCACGAGCCGCTCGGCCCAGCCGCGTGCCTCGGTGAAGCGATGCTGCGTCATGAGAGTCGAGATGAGAGTCGAATAGCCCCTTGCGTTCCGTGTCTCACGCCGGGCCAGCGAGCTGCGCGCGAGGGCCTCGGCCCGCCGCACATCCTCGGGGTCGCCCCGCTCGCGACCACGCTGCAGGTGCAGCGCCGCGAGCTGCGCCAGGTCGAACGCGCTCGTCGGGTCCCGGGTCAGGCGCGCCTCGTAGAACGCGATGTCTTGCTCGCGGATGCGGGCCTCAACGCGGACCGGCGCGCGCGGCGCCGCGTGCGCTCGCCTCGACGCGTGGATGGCGAGCGACCCTGCCGCGAGCGCGAGGCTCGCGGACAGGATCACCACGATCGGTGTACGGGGTCGCCCTCGCATCGATCGCGCCACTCTAGTGCGCGGCGGCCAGGTACGGGAACGTCGTGCCGAAGGCGACGTCGTTCGCGTCCACATGGTCGTCGGCCAGTGCGGCCGTCGTGTTGTTCGGATTGAGCAACGACCCGAACACCGCCTGCAACCCCGCCGTCACGACGTCGTCGGTGAGCGTCCGGCCGCCCCAGCCGTTCGCCAGGGCCCAGGTCAGCCACCCGGCCGTGTTGGTCGCCTTGTCCGACTGGACCAGCAGCTCATCGGGCAGCAGCACGGCGGCCAGGGTCTTGCCGACTGTCGAGTCGCGGCCGGCGACGTTGTCCACGAAGCCGCGAATTCCCGGAGTAAACGCCGCGAGGTCGATGGTCGGCGCCGTGGATCCGTGGAATCCGTGGTCTCGCTTGGCGAGGAAGACTTCCGAAACGAGCGGATTGCCGAGCCGCTGCACCTGATTGAACGTCCGGTCGGGCAGCGGGGTGGGACCGTTGGATTCGTTGCAGGCGGCCGCCAGCACGATCGCCGCCAGGGTTGTGGCCCTGAGCAGAACAGTGGGTTTCATCGCGAGACTCCTTGGCATCGGTCGGTTAGCGGCTGATCGTGGCCCAGACCCCGAAGTTGGGGCCTGCGGATCCGGTGAGGTCACCCACCGGCAGCTCGATGATGATCGACAGCACGTTGAAGCCGGCCAGGAAATCGATTCCCGGCGTGCGCCAGGCACTGGCGGTCGGCGTGTCGGGCAGTTGCGACAAGGCGCCCGTGACCGGCTTCCGGTCGGGGATGATGCGGAAGAACTGCTCGAGGTCGATGAAGAACGGATCGTCCCGCGGGCCGGCGTACACCTGGACGCCCGACGCCGAGCCGATCGTGGTGCGCGTCGTTCCGCTCACCACCGGAGCGGCGGTCGAGATCGTGTTTCCCATCGCTCCGGGCACGGGCGGCGCCACAGGGCCCCGCACGTCGACGGTCTGACTCGGGCCGGATCCGTTGAAGGTCACTTGAATGACCTTGTCCTCAACGCCGTCGTGATTGTTGTCGATCTTGAACTGATACAGGATGTTCGGATCGAAGTACGTCGTCGGCGTTTCGGCCGGCGACAGCACGCCCCAGCTGTTCATGGCCAGCACCACACGACCCGGCGTCGGGCTCGGGAAGACGTAGAGGTCGGTCAGGTCCATTTCGGGGTTCAGCTCGACGTCGGGCGTGTCCTGGTGATCCGACGCCAGGGCGACGCCCACGCCGCCAGCGACGCACAGCGCGACGCACGCCGCGATGACGAGCCGCTTGGGGGTGAGCAACGACTTCCGGTTCATAACGGTCTCCTCGGACGAAAGGACGACGGGCGTAGAGCACGAACATCGTCTGTACGCCCGTCGCAGGAGGCCGGATTGGTCTGCGGACCGGAGCTAGTCGGTGTGGAGCCAGGCACCGAGCAGGCGCGGGGTCTCGGTCGGTTGCGGCGATCCGCCGGCCGGCTCCTCGGTGAGCGCGCAATTATCGACGAATCCCAGGGCGGCGATGTCCCGGCCGACAGGGAGCACCACCGTGGCCCGGCCGGCGGCGTCGGTATTGAAGGTGCCCATGGACATCGGCGCCTGCCCCTTGGCGATCGCCCACAGCTGATACCCGCGCCCGGCCGGGGCCTGCGGCAGATCGAACGCGAACACCACGAAGCGTCCACGGGCACGGTTCCAGAACACCCGCGCCGACGGCGGCCGCCCGGTGCCGGCGAGCGTCACGACGTTCACTTGCGCCCCGGTGAGCATGGCCAGCGCCGAATCCGTAGCCGCCTTGCTGGAGTCGTCCGCGGCCACCTGCCGCTCCAGGATGCGCACGCGCCCGGCCATCCGCCACGCCGTGATGGCGGCGCCAATTGCGAGCACCAACGCCGCGGCGGCCGCCAGCCATGCCCCAGTCGCCGGCCGGCGCGGCGCCGCGATCGGCCGCACCCGTCGCGCTTCGGCCAGCACGCGGTCGCGCAATCCCGCCGGCGGCTCGACCGCCGGCGCCCCATACGCGAGCAGGCCGGCCACCTCGGTGAAGGCGCGCACCTCCGCCCGGCAAGCCTCGCACCCGGCGAGGTGTGCCTCGAAGGCGCTCCGCTCCTCGGGCGCCAGGGCGCCCAGCGCGTACGGTGCGGCGAAATCCTGCCACTCGTGCGCGGTGGTCATGCCGTTCCCTCCAGGAGCGGGCTCAACAGGCCCCGCAATTTCTCCATTCCGGTCCGCATGCGGGTCTTGATGGTCCCAAGCGGCTCAGCCAGACGCTCGGCGATTTCGCTTTGGGAGAGCCCTTCGAAATAGGCGAGCTCGATCGCCACGCGCTGTGGCTCGGGAAGGGTGGCGAGGGCCTGGGCTACCAGGCGGCGCGCCTCGCTTCGTTCCGCGCCGCGCCCCGGGTCCGGCCCAAGGCCCGCGATCGGAGTGGCGATGCCGTCGTCGGACAGCTGCGCCGCACGCTCGTACGCCCGGGCCCGCCGACCCCGGGCGCGCACCATGTCCAGCGCTCGACTGCGCGCGATGGTCGCCAGCCAGGCGCCCACGCTGCCACGCCGCGGATCAAACGCGGAGGCCTGTCGCCATGCCTGCCCGAAGGCATCCACGACCACTTCCTCGGCGTCCGCCGGCTCGCGCACGATGGCCATCGCGAGCGCGTAGAGCGTTCTCCCATAGCGATCGTACAGCTCGCCCAGGGCGATATCCTCCCCCTCGGCCATCCGACCCACGAGCCGCTGGTCCGGGACCGGGGCATCCGACATGGTGGCCATCACACTCCGAGGAATGAGCGTCACGCTCACGACCTCCATGAGCCATTACGTCGCTCGGGAGGCGACGGATCTAGCCGGGGTGGTGCAGCAGGCGATTCCAGCGGATGCGAAAGGGATCCAGGGCGACGCTCATATAGATGATGAGCGGCCGGCCCTCGATGTGAGATCGCGGCAGGAATCCCCAAAACCGGCTGTCCCAGGAGTCGTCGCGATTGTCCCCCATGACCCAGTAGCTCTCGGGCGGGACGACCAGCGGCCCCCAGGTGTGGGGCGTCGGATGGTAGTGCTCGGGGTCGGTGCCCACGTAGTGCGAGAGCTGGCGGGTGCGCATCTGCTCGAGCTGCAGTGCGGGCGTCGTCATCGCGCCGTCGGCGAGGTGCAGCGCGTACGGCTCCTCCAGCCGCTGGCCGTTGCGGATCAGCGTGTCGTTCACCATCTGCAGCGTGTCGCCGGGCTCTCCGATGAGGCGCTTCACGACGTCGAGATTCGGAGTCGAGTCCTCGGCGGAGCGGAAGATCACGATCCCGTCGCGATGCGGCGTGGCGTAGCCGGGGAGGCGACCGAAGCGTACGCCGATGAACGGGATCTGGAACTCGCCGCCGTAGCCAGTCTTGTCCACGAACAGGAAGTCCCCGACCAGGAGCGTGTTCTCCATGCTGGGCGAGGGGATGCGAAACGCCTCCACCACGTAGGAGCGCAGCACGAGCCAGATGGCGACGGCGATGCCGATCGCCTTGGCCCAGCTGCGTGCTTCGGCCGCGACCTTGTCGCGCAAGCTCACGGCTGCGCGACCCAGTCCGCGATAAAGATGTTCGTTTCGCCCGGTACGCTGCCGTGCCGGTTCGACGCCCAGACGAGCTGACGGCCGTCGGGAGAGAACATCGGGAAGGCGTCGAAATCGGGGTCAGTCGTGATCTGCTCGAGCCCCGTACCGTCGGCGTTGACGAGATAGAGATCGAAGTTGCGCGAGCGGGGATTCTGGTAGTTGGATGCGAAAATGATCCGTGTGCCGTCGGGCGTGAAATACGGGGCGAAGCTCGCGCCCGGCAGATGCGTCACCTGCCGCTGGCCGGTGCCGTCGGCGTTCATGACCCACAGGTCCATCTGGAGCGGCCGGACGAGATGCTGGCCGATGAGCGTCCGGTAGTCAGCGCTGTCCTGGGCCGTGGCGGGATGATACGCGCGGTAGACGATCTGTTTGCCGTCGGGCGAGAAGAACGGACCCCCGTCGTATCCCAGCGTGTGGGTGAGCCGCCGCACATTCGTCCCATCGGTTCGCATCGTGTAGATGTCGAGGTCGCCGTCACGCAGCGACGTGAAGACGATCGTCTGCCCGTCGGGCGACAGGGTCCCCTCGGCGTCGTAGCCCGGATTATCGGTGAGACGCTGCGGGTGCGCGCCGCTCGAGTCGGCCACAGTAATGTCGTAGTCGAACAGCGCCCACACGTAGCCGTGCGAGTAGTCGGGGCGCGGCGGGCACGCTTTGTCGGCATGCTCGGTGCTCGCATAGAAGATCCGCGTGTCACCGGCGAAGAAGTAGCCGCAGGTCGTCCGGCCCAGCCCGCTCGACACGCGATGGAGGCCGGTGCCGTCGGTATTCACGACGTATTGCTGATCGCAGCCCGTATCCCCGGGGGTCCGCTGGAGGATGAGCTGACGCCCGGAGCGGGAGAAATACGCCTCGGCGTTCTGGCCGCCGAAGGTGATCTGGCGGATATTGCGCAGGTGCACTTCCCCGGAGTCGGGGGCGATGACGGCCGCCCGCTGCAGGACGGCGGCAACCACGAGCAGTGGGATCATAGGCCTCGCAAACTAGAGGGGCATGGCAGCCCGGGCAATCCGATCCGCGCCTTATACCCAGATCCGGATTAGATTACGACCTCGTATGGGCGATCCTCAATCCTCGCGCCGCGCTCACCCGCCGCTGCTCGATACCCTCGGCAAGCTGTGCGTGGAGGGCAAGCAGTCCGCCGATTATCTGTGGCAAGTTCCCGATGATGCGGGCGTGCGTCAGCGGATCCTCGAGATCCTGGACCTGGTCGAGGCGGAAGCCCGAGGCCAGGGGCGGCGCGAGATGCCCCAGGTCGCGCTCGAGCTGAAGATCGCGGCGCGTGCCAGCCCGAGCCCCCAACAGGTCGATCTCCTCGTGAACGGATTCGACCGGCTGTACCAGCTGTGGGAAGCGGCGAAGTCGGGTCTGATCTGACCGTTCCTCGCGCCGTTTCTCCCGAGCACCGCATGACCGACACCCGGACTGTCGACGCCACCGCCACGGAACAGCTCTGCATCAATACCGTCCGCGCGCTCGCCATGGACGCGGTGCAGCAGGCTGACTCGGGCCACGCGGGCACCGCCATGGCGCTGGCCCCGCTCGCGTGGGTGCTGTGGCAGCGGCATCTCCGCGTTGACCCCGCCGATCCCGCCTGGCCCAACCGCGATCGCTTCGTCCTGTCGTGCGGCCACGCCTGCATGCTGATGTATGCGGCTCTGTACCTGTCAGGATTCGACCTGTCGCTCGACGACCTGAAACAGTTCCGCCAATGGGGGAGTCGTACGCCCGGGCACGTCGAGCATGGCGTGACGCCGGGGGTTGAGGCGACTACCGGACCGCTGGGCCAAGGCGTCGGGAACGCGGTAGGGATGGCCATCGCCGAGGCGCAACTCGCCGCCCTGTTCAATCGGCCCGGCCACACCGTGGTGGACCACCGGACGTACTTCCTCGCCTCCGACGGCGATATGATGGAGGGGATCAGCCACGAGGCGTGCTCGCTCGCCGGCCATCTGCGGCTCGGTAAACTGATCGGCTTTTACGACGACAACCACATCACGATCGACGGCTCCACCGAGCTCGCGTTTTCCGACGACACCGCGAAGCGGTTCGAGGCCTACGGCTGGCATGTCCAGCGCGTGGCCGACGGCAACGACGTCGCCGCGATCGATCACGCGATCCGGCAGGCGCAGGACGCGACGGACCGGCCCTCCCTCATCATCGTGCGCACGCACATCGCTTACGGCAGCCCGAACAAGCAGGACACCGCCGAGGCGCACGGCGCGCCACTGGGCGCTGACGAGGTGAAACTGACCAAACAGCACCTCGGCTGGCCGTCCCTGGAGCCGTTCTTCGTTCCCGAGGAAGCGCTCGCCCAATGGCGGCGCGCCACACTGCGCGGCGGCCTGCTGCACGGCGAGTGGCAGATGCGCTGGGCGGCCTACCGCACCGCCCACCCCGAGCTGGCGGCGGAGCTCGAGCGACGGATTGCCGGACGACTCCCCGAGGGCTGGGACGGTGCACTGCCGGCATTCGGACCGGCGGACGCCCAGGCGACGCGCGCCGCTTCGGGCAAGGTGCTGAACGCGATCGCCGCGCGACTCCCCGAGCTGATCGGTGGGTCGGCCGACCTGACCGGGTCCAACCTTACGCATATCAAGGGATCGGGAGACGTCGCCGCCGGCCTGTTCACCGAGCGCAATTTTCACTTCGGCGTGCGCGAGCACGCGATGGGCGCGGTGCTGAACGGCCTCGCGTATCATGCGGGGTTCGTCCCCTTCGGTGGGACGTTTCTCATCTTCTCCGACTACATGCGGCCGGCGATCCGGCTCGCGGCGCTCGCGCATCTCAGGGTGATCTACGTGTTCACGCACGACTCAATCGGCTTGGGGGAGGACGGTCCCACCCACCAGCCGATCGAACAGCTCGCCGCACTGCGCGCGATTCCCGATATGACCGTCATCCGCCCGGCCGACCCCTCTGAAACCACCGAAGCGTGGCGGGCCGCGATCCGTCACGAGCAGGGCCCCGTCGCCCTCGTGCTCACGCGACAGAAGGTGTCGGTCGTGGACCGGGCGAAGTACGCGCCCGCGGCCGGCCTGCAACGCGGCGGCTACGTGCTCGCTGACGCCCCGGGGAAGGCGCCGCAGGTGATCCTCCTCGCCACGGGGTCGGAGGTCGAGCTCGCGCTGGGTGCGTTCGAGCGGCTCGCCACGGAGGGGATCCGCGCCCGGGTCGTCAGCATGCCCTGCCTCGAGTATTTCGCGCGGCAGCCGCAGGAGTACCGCGACGCGGTCCTCCCACCCGCGGTGACCCAGCGCGTCGCCATCGAAGCGGCGGCGCCGCAACCGTGGTACCGGTGGGTTGGGGAGCGGGGGGTGATCCTGGGGATAGACCGGTTCGGCGCATCAGCGCCATACCAACAGATTTACCGAGAGTTTGGGCTGACAGTCGAGAACGTGGCGCGACAGGCGAAAGCTCTCATTCGAGACGGATCCGTCTAATCCTCCCCGACGGGCCCACCGCCCACCCGGTCTTTTTTGAGGCGAAGCCCACGCTCCAGTACGCCAGCGTATCGACGCTCGTCCAGCTCATCCCGTCATCGGTCGAGTAGTCGAGCCCGCGCGGACCGACCGCCACCACCCACGCCGGGCGCCCGGGAATTGCAGCGGCGCCATAGACGGCGCCAGCGAAGCGCGGCCGGCCTCCGGCGTGCCAGGTCCGGCCCCCATCCGAGGTGACCGCCACGTTGTCGCTTCGTGTGTTCGGGTCCGCGACATCTCCTCCCAGCGCGATCCCGTGCAGCGTGTCGCGGAACGCCAGGGCGGCGATCCCCGACGAACGTCCGCCCGCCATTGGCGTCACGGCCACCTCCCACGCCACCCCGGCGTCCCGGCTGTGCAACACGCGGGCGGAGTCCGCCGCACCGGTGCCGATCCACACCTGGGTGCGATCGAGCGCGGCCACGCACGTGCCGCTCGCTGCGAACGCCCCTTCGCCCGGCTGCGCCCGCGGCAGCGTCTCGTCCGCCACCAGGTCCCAGTGCGCTCCCCCGTCCTGGGTGACGCGAACCAGGAAGCGGCCCGCCACGGCGTCGCTGAACGCGATCCCGCGCGCGGCATCCCAGAATGCGAGGCAGTCGTAGAACCCGCTCGAGTCGGCGTTCGTGAACTGCAGCTCCCAGCTGCGGCCTCCGTCCGTCGTCTTGTAGATGCGCGAGCGGCTCCCCGGCCCCGAGGCGAGGAGGTAAGCCACATCGGCATCCACTGCGTGCACGTCGCGGAACTGCAACGAGTCCGCGGCCGCCCCGGGAACAGAAATGGTCTCCCAGGAAGCGCCGCCATTCGTGGTCCGCAGCACGGCCGCGGCGTGGCCGCTCACCCAGGCGACTCGACTGCTGGGTGCGCTGACCGCCTGCAACAGCGCGGCGACGCCGCTCGTCTGCGTCTCGAGCGCGATGGTAGCGGCCGGCGCCGCGCTGGTCTCCCCGTGCCCCGGGGCGCATGCCGCCCACGCGACGACCACGACGCCGGTCCAATGGCGCTGCCGGCCGATCCAGGTCATGAGACCCTCACCTTGTCGAGTACCGCGAGCGTGAGCAGTGCGGGCAAATAAATGATGGACGCGAGGAAGACCCACCACGCGCGACGGTTCGCGTCCAGCAGCATCAGCGCACCGGCCCCCGCGTAGAGGATCCCCAGTACTAGCGCGCCCCAGAAGTAGACGCTCCCCGTCACACCGAGCAACGTGGGCAGCAGGCTCACCGGCAGCAACGCCACCGCGTATAGCAGGGCCATCCGCCCCGTGCGGTGTCCGTCGCGGTCGTCCACCGACAGCATCTGGAGCTGGGCGGTGCGATAATCCTCGCGATACATCCAGGCGAGGGCCAGGAAGTGCGGCAGCTGCCACAGGAACAGCGTCCAAAACAGGGCGAACGCGGGCGCGTCGAGCGCCCCGCCCGCGGCTGTCCACCCGCCCAGCACCGGAAGGGCTCCGGGGACGGCGCCCACGAGCGTGTTCAATGTGCTGCGCCGCTTGAGTGACGTGTAGAACCACACGTAACTCACCAGCGTGAAGCCCGCCAGGGCCGCCGTGAGGAGATTCACGCGCCAGGCCAGGAGGGCGATGCCCGCCGCCGCCGTGAGGGCTCCGAAGACGATCGCCGCGCGCACCGAGACGCGCCCGCTGGGCAGGGGGCGGCCGCGGGTCCGACGCATCGTGGCGTCCACCGCGCGCTCGCGGATCATGTTGAAGGTGTTGGTCCCGGCTGCGACGAGGGCGGTACCCACCATAGTCGCCGCGAACACCGGGAGCCGAAATGCGCCGCGCGTGCCGAGGTAGTAGCCCGCGGCGGCCGTCAGCACCACGAGCTGTGTGATGCGCGGTTTGGAAAGCTCGACGAGGCCTTGCACCGGAACGAAATGTCGCCCCTGCAGCCGACCTCCCACCAGTCCCGGCTCCGTAGTGGCACCAGTGCCCGATAATATCTAGCTTGTACGCCCGCGCATGTTACAGGAACTCAAGGACCGGCTGCAGGCGGAAGTCGAGCGCCTGAATCACGAGATCAACTTCGTTCTGCCGAAGGAGATCGAGAAGGCGCGCGCCCATGGAGACCTGCGGGAGAATTCCGAGTACAAAGCGGCGCTCGAGCGACAACAGTTCGCTACGGCCCGGGCGCATCACCTCAAGCTGCGGCTCTCCAAGTTATCGGACGTTTCCGACAAGGATATTCCGAAGGATCGCGTGGGCTTCGGCTCGCGGGTGACGGTGCAGGACGTGGTGACCAAAGCGAAAGAGACCTACGCCTTGACCCTGGGCGAGTTCATCGAGGGTAACGACGCGGCTACCGAGATGCCGGTGTCGATGGCCTCCCCCCTCGGCAAGGCGCTGCTGGGCGGCAAGGTCGGCCAGACGGTTTCGATCATACTGCCGATGGGAAAGCGAAAGCTGAAGATCCTGGAGCTCGTGACGGTTCATGAGCTGGCCCGCGGAGGGTAGCGCTACAGATCTACGTGAAACAGCATCGGGCCCTTCGGTTCCAGCGACCCCGCCCGCGGCTCGAGACTCATCGCCACCCCCATCACTTTTCCCGCTCCCTGGGGCATGTCGAGGGTGACCAGCATCGGCGCCGGGCCGTCCATGGGCATCAACGCCGCCGCGCGCATCCCCTGCTGCATCACGAACCACAGCTGGTAGGCCTCTCCGGGCCCGTTCGGCGCGAGGTTATGGCAGGTCACGAGCCAGCGGTGTGAGAGGCTGTCCGCGAAAATCGTGAGCTCGCCCGGCCGGCCCGCGGTAACGACCGGGATGGCGATCACGCGCGTTCCCGGTTGCCGCAGCAGCCCGAGGGTGTCGCGCGCCGCGGCGAGATCGGATTGCAACGTCGCCACGCGGCGCCACAGCACGCCGCCGCCCGCGACCCCGAGCACCAGGAGCGCGGCTGCCGCGAACGGCCACGCCGTGCGGTGTGTGGCCAGCGCACGGGCCAGGACCCGATCTCTCAGCTCAGGCCGAGGAGTCCGCGGAGTGGCGGCCATACCCAACCAGTCGCTCATGCGGTCCAGTCCTTCAGAAATCGCAGGGTCTCCTCCAGTTTCTGCTGTGCGAGCCGCAACCGTGTCTTCACCGTTCCGAGCGGATCCCCGGTGCGCTGCGCGATCTCCGAATGCGACAACCCATCGAAGTAGGCGAGCAGGACGACGCGTCGCTGCTCCTCGGGAAGCGCGGCGACCGCCTGATGCACCGCGCGATGCACCGGCCACCCCGGCACCGACGCCTCCGTCGTCTCCGTCGCGGGTACGGCATCCAGCCCGTCCACCGCTTGTGCCCGCTCCACACGCTCCGCCTTGCGCCACCAGCGCTGTCGCCGTCGCAGCAGATCGAGGGCGCGGTTCCTGGCGATCGACAAGACCCACGGTGTCAACGGGCCACGCCGTGCATCGTGCTGGTCGATGCGCCGCCACACCTGCACGAACACATCACTCAGCACTTCGTCCGCTTCGTCGGCATCGCCCAATACACGGTAGGCGACGCCCAGCACCCAGGGCGAGAGCCGATCGTACAACTCCCCCAGAGCCGCTTCCTCGCGTGCGCGGAGGCGGGCGAGGAGGCTGCGTTCTTCCTCTTGAGTAAGACGCTGCGGCTGGCTCACGTGGATTCGGAAGGTACCCCGACGCCTGTGGATCCGCTCCGGTCCACGAGGGAAGCCGCCAGTGCGAGGAGCAGCAGCGCCCCGACGAGAATCACACTCAGGGATTCCAGTACGTCGCGGAGGTATCGCCCCAGGAGGGTGGGCGCGCTGAACGTGATGCAGGCGAAGCTGCCCCACCACAAGGCCCAGCGCCACCACCGGCCCGGCGCGCCCTCGGGAAGTCGCCGCAAGGCCCACCAGGCAAACGTGTACGGCACGATCAGCACGACGTAGTGGGCCTTCCAGGCCAGAGGATCCACGACGACCATGGCGCCGAGCAGGATCGCGAGCTCCGCGGCCGCGCGGGGATCTGCCCAGTCGCGCGGGTGCCGCCGAAATCGCCAGGCGAGGACCAGCGCCGCGGCGAGCGCCGCGGCGGCAAACGCCATTTGCACGCCCCGCGCCGACCAATCGGCCACCGCATAGTGGATCGGGTCCCGGGCGCTTCCGGCTGTGGTGAGCAGACGCTTCAGCGCCGCGGGAAGCGACTGGTTCATGAAGTGCGGAGTTGGATCGGCGGTCTCGCGCCCTGCTACCGCGCGCCAGGTCCGCCAGCTCCCAAGCGCCCGCGCCGGCCCGAATACCGCTACCGGCAGCGCGACGTTCAGGATCGCGAGAAACGCGACCGTCCACCCGAACTCCCGCCAGGCGCGCTTGTACAGGAGGTAGGGGAGTAAGAGGATCGGGACCGCTTTCGCGCTCGCCGCGACCGCGAGGGACAAACCGCCCGCCGCCACACGCCGAGCGCGGAACAGCGTGAACGCGAGCAGTACGAGAAACAGGATCTGCGCGTTGATCTGAGTGTGCTGCACGTGCTCCTGAAACAGCCGTGCCATCATCAGGAACGGGATCACCACGACGCCAGAGCCGAACGCCAGATGGTCGCTGTCCCGGGGCCAGAAGGTCGGCCGCGCATCGGGCACGAACAGCTGCACCGACAGTCGGCAACACCCCCAGATGGCGAGCACATCGCCGATCTGCCAGACCAGGAGGGCAAGGGTCGGCGAGAGCCTCGCCAGTAACGACACCCCGGCGCCGATAAAAAAGAAGAACGGGGGCCAGGTATTGAGACGCAGGCTGTAGGGATCGCCGCCCGAGAGCACGAGATCGCCGACCTGCACGTACCCTTCGAAGATCACGGCATGCTGGCGGCCGAGCGACCGAACGATTTCGGCGGCCGTGACGAGCAGCACCGAGAGGTAAATCGCCAGCTGCGCGCGCTGCGTGGCTCGCTCGGTCGCGAGCCGCGGCCAGGGATCGCGCGGGAGCGGGAAACGCACGGTCAGTCGGTCTGGCGATCCCGCACGAAGGTGAGCCGGCGGTGGGCCGTGTGCAGCGCCGCCACCACGTCTTCAGGCTCCGCACCACGGGCGAAGATGAATCCGGGATAGCGGGAGCCCTCGGGCCACGGGACGAGCTCCTGGCCCCGGTGTGCTGTGATGATGACGTCCTCGACGCCGGGGACGGCGCGTGCCTCCGCCACTCCACGGACCTCCCGCAGGATACCGGCGCCGGGCACGGGGATCATCATCACGCCGGCCGCGGCGGTCTCGCGCACGGGCCGGGCGAGCGCCATTCCCAGCGCCTCGCGGAGCACCAGCTCTTCGAGCGTCGCGCCATCCTGGAAGCGAAGCGCCGCGCTGCAACGCCCCCCGATCGGCCGCGCGGCCAGCTCGATGAGCCACGCGCCGCGATCGTTCCAACGCAGCTCCGCGTGCAGGGGGCCGCGCGTGAGTCCGATCGCCTGCGCCGCCCGGGCGGCCGTGTCTGCGAGCACCCGCTGGGCCGTTTCGGGGAGCCGGGAGGGCGTGGCGTAGATCGTCTCTTCGAAGAACGGGCCGTCGAGCGGGTCCGGCTTGTCGAAGAGGGCGAGCACGTGCAGCGCCCCACCCACGAGCAGTCCTTCCAAGGCCACCTCGGCGCCCGGGACATATTCCTCGACGAGGAACACATCCGTCGCGCACCCGGCGGTATCGGGCTGCGAGAGAATCGCGGCGAGACGCCGGATCGCGGCGGTCAGCTCGCGGCCGTCGTTGGCGCGGATCACGCCACGAGACGCGGACAGTCGCAGCGGCTTCACGACGCACGGATACGCCTGAGCGCGGGCGATGCCCTCGAGGTCGGCGTCGAGGCGGTGTAGCTGAAATCGGGGCACCGGCACACCGTGCCGCGCCAGAAGCTCTCGCTGGCGATGCTTGTCGCGCGCGGCCTCCACGGAAGCTACCGCGTTTCCTCCCAGCCCCAGGGCGGCGCCGATCGCGGCGCCGATGACGACCGTGTCGTCATCGACGCCCAGCACCGCGTTCACCTGCCGGCGGGCAGCGAAGGTCCGGGTCTGCTCGGCCGCATGGTCGGGGTGTGCGAAGTCCAGCGTGAGCAGCGCGTCGGGACGCGCTCCTTCGAAGGTACTCGATTGCTCAGAGGCGACTGTGAGATCGACCCCCAGCCGGCGCGCCGCCTCCACGAACGCGGTGGTCCGGTACGTGGCGGTCGGGAGCAGCAGGAGAAGGCGGGGCAGGCTACTTCTTGGCGGAGGCGAAGTAGGGGTTATCGCCGGAGGCATGGTCGGTGATGTCCACGATGCCCTTCACCTCCGGGATGTGCTCTGTGAGCACTCCTTCGATGCCTTGGCGCAGCGTGACGCTCGCCATGCCGCACCCCTGGCAGCCACCGCCCATGCGCAGCAGGACGATGGCGTCCTGCACGTCGATCAGCTCGACGCGCCCACCGTGCCGGGCGACCATCGGGTTGACCTGCTGCTCGAACAGATCGTTCACGCGCTCGTAGAGCTCATCGTCGGTTTGGCGGGCGGCTCCGGTGGCAGGCCCTTTGTCGACCACGGCAGCGGTCCCGCCGGCGAGGGCCTGCCGGATCGCAGCGCCGACCGACTTGCCGACGACCTGCCAGGGTTCCGCCGTGTCTTTCACGACGGTGACGAGACTGGCCGACACGATGATTTCGCTCACGCCGGGAATCGCGTAGAGCGCTTCGGCGAGGGGGGAGCCCTGCGCCTCGGCGCGGGACGTGAAGCGTCGCACACCTTGATAGACCGGTCGGTCCACCAGGAACTTGCAACGCTGCTCATCGACCGGCTCGGCGGTGATGCGGACTTCGGGTGAGGCCATGTCTCAAGTATAACGAAACGCTTACCCGTCTCGCATCTGCTTCGCCGCCGCGACCATATTGCGCAAGGAAGGCAGGGTTTCCTCCCAGCCGCGCGTCTTGAGACCGCAGTCGGGATTCACCCAAATCTGGTGCTCGTCGAGCGCCTTCCGCAGCGCCTGCAACGCGGTGACGATCTCCCCGACCCCCGGGACGCGTGGCGAGTGGATATCGTAGACTCCGGGCCCGATTTCGTTGGGATAGTGATATTGTTCGAACGCCCGCAAGAGCTCCGATCCCGAGCGCGCGTTTTCAATGGAAATGACGTCCGCGTCCATCCGGGCGATGACCTGAAGGACGTCGTTGAACTCGCTGTAGCACATATGCGTGTGGATCTGAGTCGCGTCTCCCACGCCGCTCGTCGCCAGCCGGAATGCGCTCACCGCCCAGTCCTGGTAGGCCGCCCAATCGGCGCGCCGCAGCGGCATCCCCTCCCGCAGCGCCGGCTCGTCGATCTGGATGATGCGGATCCCGGCGGCCTCGAGGTCCTTCACTTCCTCGCGGATCGCGAGGGCGAGCTGCCGCGCGGTCTCGCTCCGAGGCTGATCGTCGCGCACGAACGACCATTGCAGGATCGTCACCGGCCCTGTGAGCATCCCTTTCACGGGTCGCTTGGTTCGCGATTGGGCGAACGCCGACCAGCGCACCGTCATCGGCCCCGGCCGGGCTACGTCGCCGTAGATGATCGGCGGCTTGACATACCGGGTGCCGTAGGACTGCACCCACCCGTGGTCGGTGAACGCGAATCCGGCCAACTGCTCGCCGAAATACTCGACCATGTCGTTACGCTCGAACTCACCGTGCACCAGGACGTCGAGGCCGATCTCCTCTTGCAGAGCGAGCGTCTTGGTGATCTGCTCCTCGATGAAGCGCTCGTAGTCGGCCTGCGAGAGTTGGCCGTCCGTGAACCGGCGGCGCGCGGCCCGCACCTCCGCGGTCTGCGGAAAGGAGCCGATCGTGGTCGTGGGGTAGCGCGGCAGCTCCAACTGCCGGCGGCGCCGCTCCGCGTAGGCCGTCGGTCGTCGCAAATCACCGTCTTGTACCGCCGCCACGCGCTGGCGCACCACGGCGTTCAGGGTGAGGGGGGACGCCTGGCGGGCAGCGATCGCGCTCCGGCTCTCAGCGAGCCGCACCGCTACAGTCTCGCGCCCCTCACGCACCGCGCGAGTGAGCGTGGCCACTTCTTGGAGCTTCTGCGTAGCGAACGCGAGCCAAGGCTTGAGCTCCGGATCGAGTCCGGTTTCGAGGTCGAGGTCGATCGGCACGTGCAGCAACGAGCACGACGGAGCGACCCACAGGAAGTCGGCGCCTACGCGCCGCGACGCCCGCTCCAGCAGGGACACCGCCGCATCGAGATCGGTGCGCCACACGTTGCGGCCGTCCACGACCCCCGCGGACAGGACCCGCCCCGCCGGCCACCGCTCGAGCAGGGCCTCGAGCTGTCCGGGAGCGCGCACGAGGTCCACATGCAGTCCGTGGGTCGGTAGTGCGAGCGCGGTGGCGGCATTCTCGGCCAACCCCGCGAAGTAGGTGGCGAGCATGATCTTGGCTGTGCCGGAGCGCTCGGCCAGAAAGCCGTACGCAGCGCGATACCGCTCGAGCTGCGCCGGCGTGCGATCGAGCGCGAGACACGGCTCATCCACTTGCACCCACTCAGCACCGGCCGCCGCCAGCTGCTGCAACACCTCCCCGTACACCGGCAGCAGCCGGTCGAGCAAGTCGAGGCGGTCGAACCCGGGGCCCTTCTCCTTCGCGAGCAGCAGGAAGGTCAGCGGCCCGATGAGCACCGGCGTGGTGCGAACCCCGAGCGCCAGCGCTTCGGAGAACTCGACCACCGGCTTTGCGGAGGCGAGCCGGAATGACTGATCGCGCGCGAGCTCGGGGACGATGTAGTGATAGTTCGTGTCGAACCACTTCGTCATCTCCATCGCGGTGACGTCCCGGCTCCCTTTCTGAGCCCCCCGCGCCATCGCGAAGTACGTGTCGAGATCGACCTCCTTCCCCTTCCACTCGTAGCGCGGCGGTACCGCGCCGACCAGGGCGCAGGTGTCGAGCATCCGATCGTAGAAGGAAAAATCGTTGGACGGAGGGAGATCGATCCCCGCGTCGCGCTGCAACCGCCAATGGCGGGCGCGCAGCTCCGCGCCAGTGCGGAGCAGGTCCGCGCGCGGCACCTTGCCGCTCCAATAGCCTTCGGTGGCGCGTTTCAGCTCGCGCGCGGCGCCGAGCGGTGGGAACCCGAGGGTGTGTGAGATTGTCATGGGGTGGGGAATCTAGCGAGAAAACCGTGATCTCTCCACAAACGACAGCGGGCGGACGCGACCGCGGTCCGCCCGCCCACCCTCACAATTCCGTCCCGAATCTCAGGACGCGCGGGTCAGGGAATGGTGAAATCGACTCCGGTGACGTGCTGGCCAGCAGCGACCACAACCGACTGGGTCGGAGCCTTGTTCCCGCTGGCGGTAGAACTGTCCAGAACGGTGTACGTAGCGGCCGGCAGGAAAACGATGGTGTACGCCCCGCTGGTCGGATCCGCATCCGCTGTCGCGACTGTATCCGTCCCGTTGACCGCAAACACCCTCCCGAGCGCCGTCGCAGGACTCGAGGTGCCCGAAATCGAGCCAGACAGGTCTGTCAGGACGCCATGCAGTACGGGCTTGAACAGTACCTGGCGCGGCGGAGTCGGCCCGGTGATGACGAAGCTCCGCGCCACGTCGAAGTCCACCGTGAGATCCGTCCGGCCCGGCTGGATGTGAACGGGGCCGCCGAATTCGACCTTGATCCCCGTCTGCATGCCGCTCGGTACCTTGAGAACTCGGGGGTCCGTCTCGCCGTCGAGGAGCACGCTCGCCGAGTCGACCACCAGCCGCAGCTGCTCGTAGTCGCCGGCTGGAATCGTCTGGTCGCCCAGCAGCACCGTGACGCCGCCCTGGAGCGCCAGCAGGTCATACTCTGTCGAGGGGCCGGTGGTGATCGTGTCGCGGGAAGTCCCGTCGCCTCCGATGAGATACACAGTGGAAACCCACGCCGACGCCGCGGTGACGCCGGCCGGTGCGTCCGTCAGGCGTACGAACACGTGGCTCATCTGAGGTCCGGCGCCGCCCTCACACGCGGTGAGTCCCGCCGCTACCGTCAGGGCCCAATATCTTGACATTCGCATGATTACCTTAGCTCCGCGTAATGGGTTTGAGATTCTCTAACCCTAAAGAGCCCTGACCTGGTCGCGGAGTAACGCGCTACGGGATGGCGGTGGCCTCAGGGCTTGTGCGGGTTGTCCCTTCCTTTTCCCTGCCCATGGGGCTGCGGGGCTTGGTGCGCGGCGGCTCGCTCGAGTCCCGCCGCGGCCGCCGCCGGCAACGCCCCCCGGGCCATTGCCGCCTGGACCTGCCCGGGCAGGCTCACGAGATCGCCCACCGGTTGACCGGATCGAATCGACGCCCGCACCAGCCCGACCGTCTCCGCCCGAGGGACTCCGAGAGCGGCGAGCGCTCCGGCGACCTGCAGCGCCACAGCGGTCGGATGCGTGGGGTCTGCGGATCGAGCGATTGCGCCGACGTCCGCGGGTGTGAGACCGGCCGCCAGGGCGAACGCCCCCGCCTCAATGGCATCGTCGCCGGGAGCGAGACTGCCCGCTGCGCGCTGCGCGGACGCCGACGCGTCGAGCTGCTCCAACACCGTCCGCACCGCAGTCAGGATGCGGTCCGTCGGTACGCCCTTCACCGCTCCCTCGAGGGCTTTGTCGACCAGCGGCGCACCGGGCAACCCGCGAGTCCGCGCCGAGTCCACCAGGGCGGACACCGCGGTGGCGACGGCCGGAGGGACGCGACCGGCGAGACGCGCCGACACGCCTACCTGGGCCGCGAGCCCAGGCCCGCACAGCAGCACCAGCGCCACGAAGGCGGACGAGCGCCTCATAAAACCCGTCCTTGAGCGGCGCTCACGCTGACCACGCTGTTCCGGCGACCGAACCCGTCGTCGACCGCTGGGGCGGCCGGGTCGGGAACCCAGCGACGTCCATCCACGATGAACGAGTACTGGTGCTGACCGACAGGTAGCGCGACCGTCACCGTCCAGGTCCCCTCCGCCCCCGCCCGTACGAGCGGCGCGGCGGCCGGATCCCAGCTGTTGAAGGTTCCGGCCAGGGCGACCTGCCGGGCGTTCGGAGCGACCAGGATAAAGCGCACGTACACGCTCTCCGGACCGGCGGCCGCCGCAAGGGGGGAGGCCGCCCCCGGACTGCCGACGGACGCCGGCCGGAGAAGCACAAGAGCGAGGACCACGGCCGCCGCCGCCGCCAACAGGGCCCATGGGGGCACGCTGGGCGCGGTGAACCAGTGCCAGGCGCGGTACCGCGGTGAAGCGGCGCGCCGACGGACCGCGGCCATCACGCGCGCCTCGACCTGCGACGACAGCGATACCGGCCGGCGCGCCGCCACGACCTCGGCCAGCAACGAGGGCGGCAAGTCGCTCGCCTCGCGCTCGCCCAGCGTTTGTCTCTCCCGCGGATCGAATTCCTGGCTCATCGCGTCTCTCCAAGCAGCTCCCGCAGCCGATCGTAGGCCCGGTGCATGCGCATCTTCAAGGCCGGCACGCCCGTGCTCACGCGCGCCGCGATCTCATCGTACGACAATTCCTCTACGTGCTTCAGCAGGAACACTTCCCGCTGCTCCGGTGTGAGCTGGAGCAACGCCTGCTCGAGTGAACGCACTTGCTCCGCCCGCTCGAGCGCCGCGTGCGACACCTCTGGCGCCGTCAACTCACGCGCCTGATCCAGCCCGTCCGAACGTCGATCCCGCCGCCGTTCGGCGAAGCAGCGGTTCCTCAGAATCAGGAAAAACCAACCCGCGAAATTCTCCGGCTCCCGGCACTGCGCCAGCCTGTCGTAGGCCCGAATCAACGCGTCCTGCACGGCGTCCTCGGCCGCGTCGACCGAGCCCAGCATCCGGCTGGCGTATCGCGCGTACCGATCCTTATAGCGGCGTACGAGGATGGCATATTGCTCGATGTCCCCCGTCAGCACCGCTCGAACGACGGTCCCGTCGGACGGCTCCACCGTTCGCTCCACCCGGTCCCCTTGGATCATGCCCGCACCCCGCGGGATGCTAGGAGGCCGGGGAGCCCCCGGCAACCGTCCTGAAGATGCCCCCCGGGGGCCCCTGGTAACGCCCTGCCGATCCAAGCCTTGGCGGGGGGCGTTACCAGCGTGCCTGCCGGACTCTCTTTAGTGTATGCGGG
>Ga0184629_10000171_pt1 | contig 28234 bp, 27 predicted proteins | sample PLM4_32_b1_FD_133158 | JGI IMG/M metagenome (GOLD analysis project Ga0184629, IMG submission 133158) | Groundwater sediment microbial communities from an aquifer in East River, Colorado, USA - PLM4_32_b1 | ecosystem: Environmental > Terrestrial > Soil > Riparian zone | place: USA: East River...
AGAAAAACAACCTGAGCAAGAACTAATAAAGGGGAGAGCTGATAAGTTGCAAGGCTTAAAGGTATTGGATCGGATTCAGCTTCCAGAAAAGAAGAAGGACGCTCCGGTTGCCTCTTCAGACACTCAAAAAGATAACAAAGGAAAACGTCCTAGAAAGCGTATAGCATCTGAAAACCAGGGTGCACACCAAGGAGGAGGGCAGCAGGGTGTAGGAGCACCAAAGGGGCCTAGGCCAGCACAGCAACCTCAGCGCGGCAGGGGACCACAGCCAACTCGCGTACAAAAAGCTGAACCTACGGAGAAAGAAATTCAGGATCAGATCAAAGCGACGTTAGCAAAGCTCAGTGGTGGTGGAAACAAGAAAGGTTCAGGAGCAAAATACAGAAGGGAAAAACGTCAGGCCAATTCGGACGCGCAAGAGCAACAAATGTTGCAAGAACAAGAGGCATCAAAGACGCTTAAAGTCACGGAGTTTATTTCAGCTAACGACTTAGCCTCTATGATGAACGTTTCGGTGAACGATGTAATATCCACTTGTCTTAGCCTGGGAATGTTTGTTTCAATCAATCAGCGCCTGGATGCTGAGGCCATCACGGTTATCACGGATGAGTTTGGATATGCTGTTCAGTTTACCTCGGCAGAGGAAGAACTCGAAATGGAGGAAGATATAGACAACGATGAGGATTTACAGCCCCGTGCGCCTATAGTCACCATTATGGGTCACGTTGATCACGGTAAAACTTCATTGCTCGATTATATTCGAAACACTAAAGTCACTGCATCAGAGGCCGGTGGCATTACCCAACACGTAGGGGCTTACGATGTAACCACCAAGAGTGGAAATAAAATTGCATTTCTTGACACACCAGGACACGAAGCCTTTACAGCGATGCGTGCTCGTGGCGCTAAACTTACGGATATAGCGATTATTGTTGTGGCAGCAGATGATGATGTGATGCCCCAAACGAAGGAAGCTATTAACCATGCGCAGGTGGCAGGGGTGCCTATTGTTATCGCGATTAACAAAGTGGATAAGTCATCCGCAAATCCTGAAAAAATTAGAGAATCACTTTCGAAAATTAATATACTGGTAGAGGAGTGGGGAGGAAAATACCAGAGCCAGGAAATTTCAGCGAAGAATGGTAAAGGAATAGAGGCCTTATTGGAGAAGGTGTTGCTTGAAGCAGAATTGCTAAACTTAAAAGCAAACCCGAACCGGAATGCGACTGGCTCTGTGATTGAGGCATCGTTGGATAAAGGTCGTGGCTATGTTTCAACGATCATGGTGCAAACCGGTACGTTGCATGTGGGTGATATTCTTTTGGCAGGCGCAAACTATGGGCGTGTGAAAGCAATGTTTGATGATACCGGCAAGAAGGTAACAGAGGCTGGTCCGGCTACACCAGTAGTTGTGTTAGGTCTTGACGGAGCACCCCAGGCCGGGGAAAAAGTTACGGTGCTGGAAACAGACCGCGAAGCCCGGGAGATTGCAACAAAACGTGGTCAGATCATGCGCGAGCAAAGCATCCGAACAAAGAAACACATTACACTCGATGAAATCGGAAGGCGTTTGGCAATCGGTAACTTTAAACAACTCAATGTAATTGTTAAGGGTGATGTTGATGGTTCTGTAGAGGCCCTGACCGATTCATTGTTAAAACTTTCAACGCAGGAAATCCAAGTGGCTATTATTCACAAGGGTGTTGGTCAAATTTCGGAATCTGATGTATTGTTAGCATCCGCATCCGATGCCATTATTCTGGGCTTCCAGGTGAGACCCTCAGCAGCAGCAAGACGTGTTGCAGAAAATGAAGAGATAGAAATTCGCTTATACTCTATCATCTACGATGCTATCAACGATGTTAGGGCCGCCATGGAAGGTATGCTTGCACCAGAAACCGAAGAGGTTATTGTTGGCAATGCTGAGGTACGTGAGGTTTTCAAAATTTCAAAGATTGGCACTATCGCGGGTTGTATGGTTACGGATGGTTCTATTAAACGCAGTAACCCGATACGCCTCATCCGTGATGGTATTGTGGTATATGCGGGTAAACTTGGTTCACTGAAACGTCACAAAGACGATGCAAGTGAAGTCAAAACAGGCTTTGATTGCGGAATCGGCGTCGATGGGTTCAACGACATGCAAGTTGGTGACGTAATCGAAAGCTACGAACAACGTGAAGTAAAAAGGACCCTGTAATGGAATACATCGCTATACCAACGGGCCTTGTCAAAACCGGCCAGCGTTTTTTATAGCAGTCCAAATTTTAAACCTTGCCTCAAGGCCCGCTCATATTTCTTTTGATCAAACCGGTATAGGAATGGTGCTTTATGCGCACCGCCTAATTTTCGCTCCTCCAGACGTTCCAAAATACCAAGGGCCAGAACCTTCTTTTGAAAGTTTCTTCTATCCAGTCGTTTGCCCAGGATCGTTTCATAGAGTCTTTGTAATTCAGGCATTGTAAATTTTTGTGCCAGCAGGTCTTTACCAACCGGGTAATCATTAAGATTAAGTCTTAGCGATTGCAATGCCTTTTCGAGAATATTGTTATGGTCGAGAATAAGCGGGGGTACTTTATCAATGTCACACCAGGAACACGCCTCAGAAAAGTCATCTGGTTTTGGAACTACCCTGGAAAATTCCACGAGGGCCCAGTAACCAATGGTCACGAATCGTTTCATCAACCAGCTTTGGGATTTCGCTGCCTTTGGTTTGGTACTTCGGTATTTACTACGCTCTCGATGGGGATCCCCAAACGTGTAAAATTGTTGCAGATAAATATGATCCAGCCCTGTGCGTAGTTTCAGAACGCGGATGGCTGCCTCTTCAATATGTTCATTTTTATAAATGAATCCTCCCGGTAAACACCACCGGTGATTTTCTTTCCATTGAAGCAACAGCACCTTAAGTTCATTGTCATGAAAACCGAAAATCACATTGTCAATTGATAAATGTGGCAAGAAGTACTTGTGCCCTTTTTCAAAAAATTCACGTTCGTTTAATACAGGGCGTTTTTTGCTCATGCTGCTAATATAGAGAAAGGGTTGCTTAAAAAAATAATCAATGCGTACATTATACACAATAAAGTCATTTTTATCGTATTGAATTTGGTTCGTACGGGGCCTGCGTGGTAGAAATAAGACAATGCAAAGCAGTGAGAACGTAAGCAACAACTCTTGCCTATTGATATCGCCTGATTTAATATTACTCAGCTATTATGTTTCTATTAAGGCGATTGCAGATGTCGAAAGGGGATCAATCCAAGTAATAAAAAAAGCCCCACCCCGACTTGTCGGGGCAGGGCTCTCTCAGTGCAAGCAGAGAGTGAAAATAATATAGTTAGAATTGAACTGTTGGAGCGTTTTCAGAACCTTTCGCTGCTTCAAAATATCCTTTTGGAGTAAAGCCATACATGCCAGCAAGTGTATTATTTGGGAAGCGCTTGATGTACACATTATAGGGTTGTACTACTTCATTGAAGCGGTTTCGCGCGACTGCAATTCTATTTTCTGTACCCTCCAGTTGGGCTTGAAGGTCAAGAAAATTTTGATTTGCTTTCAAGTCAGGATAGTTTTCAGCGACTACCAGTAACCGACTTAAAGCAGAGCTTAGTCCATTTTGTGCTTGCTGAAATTGCTGGAGCTGTTCGGGTGTAATATTGCTGGGATCAATTTTTACCTGTGTTGCGCTGGCTCGGGCCTCAATTACTCTTGTAAGTGTTTCCTGTTCAAAATTAGCGTACCCCTTTACCGTGCTTACCAGGTTGGGAATCAAATCAGCCCTTCGCTGGTATTGACTTTCAACTTGGGCCCATTCCTTCGGGATGTTTTCCTGAAGTTCCACCATAGTGTTGTAACGGCCGGCAAAAAAACTGTAGAGGATCAATCCGATGAGAACGATAACTCCAATGGTAATTAGTCCTTTTTTCATACTATAATTTATGGATTAAAATTAAATAATTTAAAGTTGTGATAAGTATTACGTGGCACTTTCCATCATTCTTTCAGCACTATCCGCAAGGCGAAGTTGTTCAACAAAGTCATCGAGGTCACCATTCATTACAGCCGGGAGATTGTGTTGCGTGAAGCCAATTCGATGATCGGTGACACGGCTTTGGGGATAATTGTATGTTCTTATTTTTTCAGAGCGGTCACCGGTGCGTACAATGGACTTTCGGGTTGCCCCTATTTCAGATTGCTGCTTTTCTAATTCTATTTCATAGAGTTTGGTTTTTAGCATCTGTAATGCGCGCTCACGGTTAGCATGTTGTGAACGTTCTACCTGGCATGTGATCACAATTCCCGAGGGTTTGTGCGTAAGCTGAACCTTTGTTTCTACCTTGTTAACATTCTGCCCACCGGCGCCGCTGGAGCGTGCTGTTTGATACTCTAAGTCTGCCGGATTAATCTCAATGGAAACATCTTCTACTTCAGGCATAACGACAACAGACGCGGCAGAGGTGTGCACTCTGCCCATTTGTTCCGTTGCAGGAACACGCTGCACACGATGAACACCTGATTCAAATTTCAATAAACCATAAACGGATTCACCGCTTACGCTACAGATTACTTCTTTATAGCCTCCCGCGGTTCCTTCGGTTACATCCAAAACAGTCATCTTCAGCCCACGGCGTTCGCAGAAACGCTGGTACATGCGCCAAAGATCTCCGGCAAAAATTGCAGCTTCATCACCTCCGGTTCCTGCACGTATTTCAAGCATTACGTTTTTATCGTCATTCGGGTCTTTCGGGATCAGAAGTTCCTTTATTTCACCGTCCAGTTTTTCAATCTTTGGTTCTAAATCATCGATTTCCATTTTAGCCATTTCGCGAAGCTCTTCATCTTTTTCCTTTTGAAGTACTTCTTTGGCCTGTTGTAAATGGTTGCGTACGTCTTTTAATTGGTTGTATTTAATAACAATCTTTTCCAGGTCCCTATACTCTTTGCTGAGTTGGGAGAATTTCTTCATATCCTTCATCGTCTCCGGCTGGGCCAGGAGTTGCCCTAATTCTTCAAAACGAACCTTAATTTCTTCCAGTTTTCCAATCATATCTAAAAATCAAGGGGCAAAGTTAATAAAAAGTCCATAGCCACCAGTTCTGGTTGCTGGCGGTTTGTTTGCCAGAGTGACGATTGAACCACCCAAATATTGTTTTCTTAATACCTTGGAATTTGATGCTCATGGGCTGAACTTTGGTCCATGAAAAAATTGGTCTTTATCGGATTGATGATGCTGATAGCATGTGGTGGTTCGCTTTCGGAAGACCAACGCAAAAGGTTGCACGAAGGAATGGATAACCAAAAGATCGTGAAGCTTACCGATTCAGAAATTGTAATGGCTTCCCTGGATCACGGAAGAGTTGTTTTTGCTGCGTTAGAAAGGCTTAAGTTTAATCTGTTACAAATAGATTCTGTCGCCCGACAATATCATGTCAGAATTCGATGGATTGTGCCGGGATCACCTGATGCATTGGATATTGAAAATCAGTTGATAGAAGCTTATGTGATAGGTGCTGAAACGGGCTCCACGCAAGATAATATTCAAAAACTGCGTACAGCTCTGCAGTCAGAGGAGTACGATTCATTACTCTACTCCAGGCCGATCGTGACACCGATGCCTGATGGTGCAGTAAACGTTGAGGGGGTCTGGAACATTTATATTGCGAAGAAGGATATTATTCTTTCAGTCGGTAAAAAACAGTAAGCGGGCACATTCACAAACTTACCCATGATTTAGAAGTTAGTCCCTTTCTGTAAAAACTCATTTTTCTTTAGCAATCGTATTAATTTATCAGCGTTTGGGAACGCGGGCATATCGCCAACAATCTGTCAGATGATCATTCACTAGTCCACAAGCTTGCATGTGGGCATAAATCACCGTGCTCCCCACGAACTTAAAACCACGCTTGATCAGGTCTTTGCTTAAAGCATCTGACTCTTTTGTGGTAGCCGGTACTTCCTTTAATGTTTTCCATTTGTTGACAATTGGTTTACCATTGACAAAGCTCCAGATGTATTCATCAAAATTGCCAAACTCCTTTTGCACTTCCAGAAAACGTTTTGCATTATTTACGGCAGCTTTGACCTTTAATCTATTTCGAACAATTTCAGGGTTTTGCAGAATTTTTTCAATTCTTGAATCTGTAAAACGCGCTACTTTTTGTGGATCAAAATCCGCAAAGGCTTTGCGATAACCTTCGCGCTTTTTTAGAATGGTAGACCAACTGAGCCCTGCTTGAGCGCCTTCCAGAATTAAGAATTCATAATGTACACTATCATCATGAACCGGTACACCCCACTCTTTGTCATGATATTCTACGTATTGATCAAATTTCAGGCACCAGGCACAACGGACTCTTTCTTTCAGGGGCATAGCTGGTTGATGTTATGGATACGAATTAAGTTTGATAACTTGTTTTTTACAATATGCAATAATCAAATCTATTGAATTGTTTTTTCAATTACGGTTGTTATTGCACTTTTGAGGGAGTTATTATTCTTTTCATTTTAATCCTAAAATCATGAAACAATCCATAGTTGTTCTATTCATCATTGGCTTATGCTTTACCGCAGTTGCTCAAAAAATTGATTTTGATAAGAAGCTAAAAGAACTGGGCATCGAACTTACTCCTCCTTCAAAGCCCATTGCAAACTATGTTAAGGCTGTTCGCGTTGGCAATCTGTTATTTCTCTCTGGTCATGGCCCCTCAAAAGCCGATGGTTCCAACATTACAGGTAAAGTAGGTAAGGATTTGACCCTGGAACAAGGGTATGATGCTGCAAAGCTGACAGCTGTTGGGTTGATCTCAACCCTGAAAGCGGAATTGGGTGATCTCAATAAAATTAAACGAGTTGTGAAGGTCAATGGATGGGTGAACTGCAACTCGGATTTTACGGATCAACCTAAAGTAATTAATGGATGTTCTGATTTAATGGTATCCTTGTTTGGTGAAAAAGGAAGACATGCACGGGCTGCCATGGGGGCTGTTGCGCTGCCTTCTAACATTGCAGTAGAGATAGAGATGGTGGTTGAGGTGGAATAGGAAGATTGAAAGATTAGAAGATTGGAAGATTATAGTGTTATGATTATGTAATCTTCCAATCTTCTAATCTTTCATCCATTCGTATACGGTGTAATGAGATCCGTCCATACCCATGGCTTCATACACTTTCATGGCACGGGTATTTGACTTGTCTACATAAAGGCGAAGACCAATTAGCTGAGGATCATTATCAATGATGCTCATCAGGTTGTCATACATCATTTTAAAGATACCTTGTTTGCGGTGGCTTTCCTTTACATAAACTGACTGAAGCCACAATACCATACCGTTGCGCCAGTCGCTCCACTCATAAGTAATCATGTGGCAACCTATAATTTCATGGTCTTCCCTGGCGATGTAATAAATACCTTTCGCAGGTTCGGCAAACATAGTGTTCATCCCCTTTCGGAGGGTTTCTGCATTTAGATTTACACCCTCAGATTCGAAAGCAAGCCTTTGTTGAAAATCAATTAAAATTTCAATATGAGCAATCTCTGCTTTTTGTATAGTTATCATCGTGATTCCAGGGCTTGTTGAATGTCAGCAATAAGGTCCTGAGCATCTTCAATGCCAACAGAAAAACGAACAAGGTTGTCTGTTACACCAATGGCGGCACGCTCTGCGGCAGACATCTTGATATGTGACGTTTTAGCCGGAGATGCAACAGTCGATTCTATGCCGCCTAAACTTATTGCCCGCTTGATCAACTTCAGTTCACGCATGAACAAATGGGCATCTCCCTTCACTTCAAAAGACAACATGCCACCGAATCCTCCCGGCATTTGCGCCTTGGCAATGGCGTGGCCGGGGTGGCCAGGAAGCCCGGGATAATATACATGACCAATGCGTGAATCATTTTGCAGGTATTGGGAAATGGATAAAGCATTGAGATTTTGCTGGCGTACCCGAAGCACTATGGTTTTTAAGCTTCTTTCAACCAGCCAGCAGGTGTGGGCATCCAGCGATCCCCCGAAATGGATGGCGCTTTCCCAAATTTTTTTAATGAGTGTTTTGGAAGCCACGGCGGCACCACAACAGATATCGCTGTGACCTCCAATATATTTCGTGCCGCTGTGTGTGACAATATCAATTCCAAAATCTATCGGATTTTGATTAACAGGAGAGGCGAATGTATTGTCAATGATGCTAATGACACCATGCTTTTTAGCAATGGAAGCAACCGCTTTAATGTCTGTAATTTTAAGCGTCGGGTTTGAGGGAGTTTCTATATAGATCACCCGCGTTTCAGGCCGAATGGCCTTTTCAAAGTTCGCCGCATCCGAACCTTCAACCATGGTGTAGTCCATTCCATAACGTGGCATTTCATTAACCACAGCGTGAAAGGTACCTCCGTACAGGTCACTCTGAAAGATGGCATGGTCGCCCTTCCGCATCATCGCAAAAATGGAAGTAAGAATAGCCGCCATGCCAGAACTGAAAATAATTCCATCTTCACCATTCTCCAATGCGGCCAATTTTTCTACAACAGCTTTTTGGTTTGGCGTATTGAAATAGCGGGGGTATAGGGTAGAAGGAACGTCTTCATAATCATAAGCTGAAGATGGAAAAATTGGCGTTACAGTTCCCTTGAATTGTGAGTCGCCGGGTGAACCCGTATGCACACTTTGGGTAAGTTTCGACAGATTACTTTTCTTCATTTGAAATTATTCGTGGCCGGGCAAAGATAGGGCTCAAGTACAGAGCAAAAAATTTCGTTTAAAAAATTCTATACTTTGAGGACATGTTTAACCTTTAAATCATATCATTATGGCCAGAGAATTTAAATCAAACGTAGGTAGCCCGGTTTCAAAAAAGGAAGCCAAGGCTTGGATTGAAAAGTATGATAAAGAAATGCGAAAAGACAAGAAGCATGACACGAAGTCAATTTTTTACGGGAGAGACGCACTGCTGAAAATTTTAAGTGAAGAAGGTAGCGCGGGCATAACATTCTTTCTCGCACTGAAGCATAACGGGGTCATTAAAAAAGACATTGTACAACTTGTACTGGTAGCTACTAAGGAAGATGGAAAATTGATTTGGCCTGATGACGGCGCTTCAGCGAAAAAGGCCGGGGGTGTAGTGGCCTATGACAACGCTCTTCCTTGCCCTCCTTATTGTCCGAAATGAATCAATTTATAAAATGACACTAGAGGTTTTTATACGGATAGCCCATCTTCAAATAGTCATTTCGTTTCTAGTTGTATTGATGGCTGTCCTTCATTTCAAACGTAGGAGTACCGAATCAAAACTGATGGGACTAAGTTTTATATTTGGTCCCATCGCCTATTTAAGTTTTGGCATACTTAATTTAAAAGGGAAGAATGTAAATATTCCCCAATCGATTGAGACGATGCTATATTTCCTTGTGCTTACGATGGTGTACAATTTTACGCTAGGAGGACGTTATAAGAAATTGTTTTTAGCAGCAGCCATTTTTTTCCCCACTTTTGCCGTAAGCAATCTACTGTTTGGACAGCAAAACGATAACAATACCTATTCGCAGGCTTTAAGGTCGATTATTCTTATTGCTTATTGTATTCTTTATTGTTATCGACTTCTTGTGGATTTACCTGTTCAACACCTGCAACGAGTTCCCATGTTCTGGTTCAATTCTGCTATTTTGATTTTTAATGCCGGAACCCTCTTTCTTTTTTTGTTTACCTCTTATCTCGTTGAAGTTTTAAACAACGATTTGTTGATTTACTGGACTTTTCATAACATCTTGAGCATTGTTCAATACTCAGTAATAATGGTCGGATTATGGCAGGACCTTCGGAATATCAAGTCGCGCTCCTCATCGCCATCGGTACCGTAGGCATGCTCCTGCTGGCGATCGCCATTATTTTGTTCATGGTTTTTTATCAAAAGAAAATGATCCAGGAGCAGCTTAAACGGCGGCAACTTGAGCTTGATTATCAGCAAAAAATGATGGAAGCTGCCCTGGAATCGCAGGAAAATGAGCGCAGGAAAGTAGCTGGTGACCTTCATGACAGCATTGGTGGAATGCTCTCCGCCATTCGTGTCGGTCTTACCACGATAGCGAAACAAATGGCTGACCCCCAAAGCATGGAACAACCCAAACAAATGTTGGATGATACCATAAATTCTGTGCGCAGCATCAGTCGCGATCTTATGCCTTCTACGCTTGAAAAGTTTGGATTAGTACATGCCGTTAAAGAGTTATGCGAACGATTCCAAGCCACTTCTTTTTTGCCTGTCATCTTTCATGAGCAAGGTGAGCTTCAAGGACTCAATCAGCGAAAGGAATTAATGATTTTCAGGGTTGCACAGGAATTGGTCAGCAATGCGGTAAAACATTCGCAGGCCACTACCATCCACGTTACCATCCGGGGAACAGACAAATTGGAAATGATCGTAGAGGATGATGGTGTTGGTTTTGATGTCGAGGCTGAACGTAGCCTGACACAAAGTGGAAAGGGACTAGGACTGTTTAACATTGAAAACCGAGTCCGGTTATTAAGTGCAAAATTGGAATTCGACGATCAACGTGAAAAAGGAAGTAAGATTACAATGACGATGCAGCTATGAAGTCGACCGTCAAAGTTTACATCGCAGACGATCATACTCTTTTTCGCAAAGCAATGGTCAATCTATTGCGAACGTTTGAAAGAGTTGCTGAAGTGAAGGATGCTGAAAATGGAAAAGAACTTCTGACACTCATCAAATATGAAGCACCGGATGTGGCCATTGTTGATCTGCAAATGCCTATCATGGATGGTGCCGAAACGTGTGAAAATATAATCCATAAATATCCTGACGTTAAGATCATTGTACTCACCATGCACGATAGCGGAAAATTCATTCTTCATATGATGGACTTGGGTGTGCACGCATTCCTGTTAAAGAACACCGAACCAGACGAATTGGAGAAGGCTATATATGCCGTTGTGGAGAAAGATTTTTATCATAATGACCTGGTGGCCTCTGTACTTCGAAAAAATGTGAAAGAGAAGAGAACGCGGCCTCGCCCGCTATTTCAACAACCGGAACTCAGCGAACGGGAAAAGGAAGTATTGTTATTGATTTGCCAGGAATTAACCATGAAAGAAATCGGGTATCGTCTTTTTCTAAGCGAAAATACCGTGCGTAATCATCGGGTAAACATCATGGAAAAAGTAGGCGTAAACAACATTGTTGGCTTAGTGAAATTTGCCTACGAAATGGGATTAGTGACATAATTTTCAAAAAATCGCGAGTAGTATAATTGTACTATTTTTTGCCTCCCTTTTTTCAGGGATGGGTTACCGCTAATCCTCGTCCATTTCATGTGATATCCGCCTTTTTTGCGCTGGCCATTTTCTATCGCCGCGTCATCTTGCCTTGCTTTTAAAAAGAAGTCTGAATCATATACGAACTTTCATAAAAGGTTTGGGAAAAGTGGTGTTAAACACAATGTTTTTAGGAACAATGAAAATTCTTGTGGTTCACAGGCAGAAAAAAACCGTTGATTTAATTAAGTCAGTGCTGAGCAATTGCAACCCCGTTGTGCTCCATACTGAATCTGGTTTGGATGGGCTCCTAACCTCGCGAATCGAACATTTCGATGTAATAATCAGCGGCACTGACCTGCCTGTGGTCACAGGTTTCGAACTGATACGATCGGTGCGAACCAATTCAATAAACCGAAATACTCCTGTGATTTTTATTTCTGACGAAGTTGACGAAAAAACGCTGCATTTAGGACATGCCCTGGGTGTCGAAGCGATGCTGGCGATGAAGGAAGTAGACATCCGTTTAGCGGCAATCGTTAATGAGCAAGTAAAAACTGAGCCAGACAAAAAATGGAGTCAGTTGCTCCCCAATACAAGAACGAATTAAAAAAATGGCGTTATAAAAACGTGGGTTGATGTGACCCAAAGTATTCTAGACCCTCTCTGCACAATGTCTAAGATTTTTCCGATTAGGGATTAGTTGGTAATTTTCTCTTCAAACAACCACTCAACCCGGGCATGTGCCCGGGTGGGGTTACTTTCTTCACCTTACTTGAAATTCTGCCAGAGAATCTACCCGTAGGTAATTCAGGAATCCGCTGTTTGGCATTGGGCCAAAACCAGCACTGTTAATTTTGATTGCTTCTATCCTTTATTAAATCCGAAAATAGACTATTAAAAATGGAGAGGATTAAACTGAAAGCCAATGCCCACCAAAAACCATCCACATTAAAGCCAGGGGTAAAATAGTCGACCATTAGGATTATTACAGCATTAATTACAAGTAGGAACAAACCCAGCGTCAGGATGGTAATGGGAATTGTAAAAATCACCAGGATAGGTTTCACAATGATATTGGCCAGGGAAAGCACCGCGGCCACAAGCAATGCATAACCATAATGTTCAACGTGGACCCCGGGAAGGAGATAGGCTGTTAATAAAACAGCAACACCTGACAAAAGAAACTTAACAATTCCGTTCATTTGAAGCCAATTTAAATTTGCTTCAAGTTCTGCTTTTACGTTCAAAAGTCAAATTCTAACTTACACCCCCATGTACGCGATTGTTGATATAGAGACGACTGGAGGTTACGCCGAAAACCATCGCATTACAGAGGTGGCCATTTATTATCACGATGGTATTCAGGTGACGGACACATTCCATACGCTTGTTAATCCAGGCAGAAATATCCCGTACTACATTACGGGGCTGACAGGCATTACGACAGAGATGGTATCGGGTTCACCTGCCTTTGAAGAAATTGCGGAAGAAATTTTTAAACGCCTTGAAGGAAAGATTTTTGTTGCACACAATGCCCACTTTGATTATTCATTCCTGAAGAAAGAATTCGAACAGGTTGGTATCAACTGGCAGTCTAAAAAGCTCTGTACTGTACGGCTTAGCCGGAAAATTATACCCGGACTCAGGTCTTACAGCTTGGGGAGCTTAGCCGAAAGTTTGGGAATAGAAATTTCCAATCGACACCGAGCAGGCGGTGATGCAGCGGCAACCGTAAAAATATTTGATCAGCTCTTACGGCGCGATCGTGATGGCTATATTGTCAAGGCACTTAAGCGCAACTCTGGAGAGACCATTCTTCCTCCTAATCTCCCTAAAGAAGAATTCGATCGGTTGCCGGCCCTACCGGGGGTATATTATTTTCAAAATGCCCGGGGCAACGTAATCTATGTTGGCAAAGCGATCAACATTAAAAAACGGATAGCCGGACATTTTACGGGTGATGCGCGCGAATGGAGTCGCTCGAAAATTAGAAATGAAATTCATCACATTAGTTATGCGTTAACGGGCAATGAATTAATTGCGTTGATATTGGAGTCGCAGGAGATCAGGAGGCTTTGGCCTAAATACAACCAGGCGCAGAAATTCAGAGTTGACGAGTGGGGTATTTTTGATTATGAAGACCGAAACGGGTACCTGCGCTTTTCGGTAAATGTGGTCTCCAAAGGGTCCCGGCCCTTGATACGCTTTAGCTCCAAGGGCGAGGCATGGAGTTTTCTGTGGGGGAAAGTGCGCGATTATGAGCTTTGTCCAAAGCTTAGCGGATTGCAGATTTCAAAAGGCCTTTGTTTCGACTACCAATCGGGTGGATGCAACGGAGCGTGTATGGGTATTGAGCCTGTTGAAAAATATAATAAACGTGTGGAGAGCTCCATCAGCGCTTTTAAGGACGAAGGAGAAACGGTGGCCATCATTGGAAAAGGAAGGAACACGGAAGAACAATCTTTGGTACTCGTGGAGAAAGGAACTTATGTAGGGTTTGGATTTTTTGATCGCGAGGCTTCTATCTCCGATTTTGAATCCGCCAAAAATTATATTAAACCAAGTGTTGAAACACGGACCGTTCAGAACCTTGTCAATTCGTACATTACAAATCCAAGAGGAGCTGAAGTTGTTGTATTCTAATCAATCACTTGGGCTTCCTTCCCGCCTCACCGGGGTATAGCTGTGGTACATCATCGCTGGTAAAAACTTCCTTTGTCTCAACGTTCATCAACGATAGTACCCCACCCCAACCGGCTCCGGTATCCATTAACCATACGCCGCAGGAATATATTGGCTTCTTGAACGGTATTGGAGTGTGTCCCACATATACCTCATCATATGCTGTGAGTTTTTTGGTGACTTTCTTTCCATAGTGAGCCAACGCCGTGTGCGCGAGGTTTCTGTCCCATAAAAATGTGCTCAAGTCTTGTTGTTCCAGCACGTACTGAGGATCAATTCCGGCATGAACAAACAATTTTTTGCTGAGCAAAAAATAAGGCAATGCTTTATTTAAGAAATCAATATGTCCTTGCGGTACACCTCCATGATATGATTTGACGGTCGCTTCACCGCCTTGTGATAGCCAAATGCTATCGGCATTTCCGGTCATCATCCACTGCAAGGTCCAAAAGTCATGATTTCCTATAAGGTAAGTAAGATTATTAATTTTCAGTAATTCGTCAATACTCTCTTTTGTTTCCGGCCACCCATCGCAGACATCGCCCAGGCATATAAGGTGATCATTTTCATAATCAAAACCAGCTCTTTCCAGAGTCTGTCGCAATGCACGGTAGGCGCCGTGAATATCGCCGATAACAAATGTTTTGCTCATGCCATTAGACTACGTCAACCGCTTTCTATCAAAAATTCAGAACTTAATTGACAATAATTACGCTATTTTTGGCGGGGTTTAAATACAAATTGATACATGGAAGCCGTAGTCGTTGAAAAGCACGAGGAACATAAGGAAAAGATAAGGAAGGTTTATTCAGAAGTGGCCAAAGTAGTCGTGGGCCAGGAATACATGGTGAACCGGCTAATGATTGGGTTATTCACGAATGGCCACGTTTTGTTGGAAGGCGTGCCAGGCCTCGCCAAAACCCTTACCGTAAGCACGCTCGCGCAGGTTTTGCACCTGGATTTTCAACGTATTCAATTTACCCCGGATCTCCTTCCGGCCGATCTGGTTGGCACGATGATCTATAACCAAAAGGATGGAAAGTTTGAAGTAAAGAAGGGCCCGATTTTCGCGAACATTATTTTGGCTGATGAAATCAACAGATCCCCCGCTAAAGTGCAATCGGCATTGCTGGAGGCCATGCAGGAAAAACAAGTAACCATCGGTGAAACAACATTTAAACTTGACAGGCCTTTCCTGGTAATGGCAACGCAAAACCCGGTTGATCATGAGGGAACATATCCTTTACCGGAAGCCCAGGTAGACCGTTTTATGATGAAGGTGTTTGTGGACTATCCTTCAAAAGATCAGGAAATGGAGATCATGCGACGAATTTCTAACATGAAATTTGACTTTACGGTAGGTACCGTGCTCAGCAAGGAGGACATCTTTGCCATCCGTGATCAGGTTAACAAAGTGAAGATATCCGAGTCGCTTGAGCGTTACATCATTGAGTTGGTGTATGCCACCCGTAACCCGCTCGATTACAAGCTGAACGAACAGGCGCAATACATACAGTTTGGGGCCTCCCCGCGTGCCAGTATAAATTTAAATCTTTCGGCCAAAGCCTTGGCCTATATGGAAGGTCGGGACTATGTCCTGCCGGAAGACATTAAGGAGGTTGCCCGTGATGTCATGAATCACCGTATCATTCTGAACTATGAAGCTGAAGCAGATAACATACGCACAGCGGATATAATCAAAGCTATCCTGAGCAGAGTGCCTATTAGCAAATAGAATTTTGTTTACTCGAAGTAAACAATTGATTCATTTTGTTACCCCGAGATTACGCGCATTAAAAAATCTTGTAAGAATTGTTAAGCCGAGACTTTCGAAAACAGCTGATATTCATCGTAAAATCACGATAGTCCCTAATTGCTTTTAGTTCTTGTAAGCATCCTCAATACCTCTCTTAACAATTTGGTAACAAAGGCATAGGCATGAGGTAATATTAGAGATTCACCTTTGCAACAAATACTATTTTATGTTGCGTAGAGTTCTACTTTCTCTTGCCTTTCTTACGATAACCATTCTTACTTGGGCTCAAAACGGGACCATTCGTGGTGTTGTAACAGACGGAAAAACCAAAGAAACTATTATTGGTGCAAATGTCTATATCCAGGGAACACAAGTTGGGACAGGTACAGACATTGATGGAAAGTTTACGATTGCCAATGTTAAGCCTGGGTCCTATAGCCTTGTCGTTTCCTTTATTACCTATAAGTCACATGTCATTCACGATTTAGTAGTAGAAAGTGGAAAGATTTCTGAAATACAGGTAGAGATGCTGGAAGATGCCACTGAGCTTGAGGAAGTTGTGGTAACAGGCATACGCGAGATCAACAATGACTTCACGCTGATCAACGCTATCAAGGAAAGTAAGCTTGTGGTTAGTGGTATTTCTGCAGAACAAATTGTAAGGCTGCCAGACAAGGATGCTGCACAAGTTATGCAACGTGTATCGGGCGTTACAATTTCTGACAATCGCTTTGTACTCATTCGCGGTGTCCCCGAGCGTTATAACCAGGTCATGATGAACGGAGTTGTCGGTCCGAGCACAGAAATTGATAGAAGATCTTTTTCATTTGATTTAATTCCTGCGGGAGCAATTGATCAGTTGTTGATATACAAATCCGGCGCAGCGGAACTACCTGGAGATTTTGCCGGAGGAGTCATTAAGGTTATTACAAAAAAACCATCTAATGACAGGTTCATTAGTTTTGGCCTAAATGTTGGGTATAGAACGAACACAACGGGGAAGGATCACCTGCATACAAAAGGAAGCTCTACCGATATTTTTGGTTTCGACAATGGGTTTAGAGATTTGCCTGCTAATTTCCCTACAACGGCTTCACTTAAATCATCTGCACGGAATTCCAGCCTTCGTGAACGTGCCGGTAAATCACTGACAAACAATTTTGATTATAGCACACGCACAGCCCCTGTTGATATGGGGTTTAATTTTTCTACTTCACAACCCTTTTCCATAGGATCCATTGACTTCAACAACATTACAGTTTTATCGTACTCTAATAGTTATCAATCTTATCAGGCCGACTTCAAGCGCTATAATAGTTTTGACGCAACCTCAGCTGTTGAACGTTTCTCTTTTGAGGATAATTTATATTCCAATGATGTCCGCATTAACGCAATGCATAATTGGCTAATCGATTTTAACGACCGTTTTAAAGTTGAATTCAAAAACCTATTTGTTCAATTGGGTGAACATGAAACGACACTACGTAAGGGGACCGATTTCATACAACTCCCAAACTATGATCGGGTGAATTATGCGTATCATTATCTAAGTCGCAGAATTTATTCAGGACAGCTGGAAGGTACACATATCCTTGGACCTGCTGAGACTTCTTCGTTGAACTGGGTGTTTGGAATGAACAATGTAAACCGTAACGAACCTGATTACCGAAGGTTCAGGACAATTCGCGATAAAGTATACCAGGAAAGCCAGGAGCCTTTTATCATGCAACTTCCTCCGGCCGGAAACCTTTTTGAAACCGGCCGTTTTTGGTCTGACCTGACAGACGTGGGATATTCACATGGATTAAATTTTGAGAAGAAGCTCAGTAACAAAGAAGATAACCGCGCAGCAACTATTAAGGCAGGTTATTTCGGAGAATATAAAACCCGATCCTTCAAAGCCCGATATTTAAACTATCTCTATCCTGATGGACCCGATTTTGATCCGGCAATTGGAGAAGAATTGCGTTCACTACCTCTTGGCGAAATATTCGATCCCTCAAATATTAAGAATAAAGATGGCTTCGTGATCGAAGAAGGAACCACTGCCCAAGATTCTTATGAAGGAACAAATCTTCTTGGGGCGGCGTATGTTAGCGGTTCCATCCCGGCGGGTAAATTTGATATTTCAGTTGGCTTCCGCGGGGAGTATAACGTACAAACCTTAACGGCAATATCTAATACGGGAGAAGATGTAGAAGTGGACAATCCAGTCTTTGCACCCCTTCCTATGGTTAATCTGGCCTATAACATAACTGACAGATCTTTGATGAGATTGGCCTATAGCCGCACCGTTAATAGACCTGAATTTCGGGAACTGGCACCTTTCTTATACTATCAATTTGAATTTGAAGCTGGAATTTTTGGGAATCCAAACCTGAAGACTGCGTTCATTCATAATGTTGATCTTCGATGGGAAATGTATCCAAATCCAGGAGAGATGCTTAGCATTGGTGGTTTTTATAAAGATTTTAAAGACCCGATTGAAACCTATTTGCAGATTACTACGGAAACACCTCAATTATTCTATGACAATGCGAAGAGTGCATACAGTTGGGGTGTGGAATTTGAGTTCAGGAAAAACCTGGCCAGCCTCGGCGTCTCTAAATTCCTGAGAAATACTTCATTGAATCTTAATGCTTCATGGATTGAGAGTGAAGTGAACATTGGAACCATTGCTCCGAACCAGCTTGAAAACAGACCCCTGCAAGGGCAATCACCTTACATCGTTAATTTGGGAGTTTACTATAGCGATGTAGAAACCGGGTTGTCCGCTAATGTTGCATACAATGTATTCGGTCCCCGTATCTTCTCCGTTGGCGATAAAGTTTTCCCATCGTGGTGGGAACTCCCTCGCAACTCCCTTGACTTCCAACTTGCCAAAACATGGGCGAAGCGATTTGAAACAAGATTCAATATTCAAAATGCGTTAAATGCAGCTTATCGTATTTATCAAGATAACAATAGTGATAACAAAATCGAGGACCAGGAGGCAGTGATCCAGCGCTATAGTGTTGGAACACAATTCTCAATAAGCCTCTCCTATAAATTAGCGGGCAAGAATTAAAAACCCCAACAATATTAACAAGCCTGTTCATTTTTTGAACGGGCTTTTCTATTTATTAACAAATCATGAAGATGATAACATTCCATTAATAAATTGTTAACCCGACAGTAACCATTTGGCACGGCCGCTCGCTTAATTTTGGAGCCTCACCTAACTACTAAATAGCATGAAAAAAATAATTAGGCTCCTGTCTTTACTGACAGTGCTCTCCTCAGTTTTGTTGATTCAAAGTTGTGATGACGAAAGCATTTCGCCGGCACCTGTGGTAACTTTAGACGCGAGCACAGGACAAGATATTCCAGGGGGCGCCGTAACAGTGACGGCTACTGTAAATGCTCCAAACGGGGGAGAGTCGCTGGTTGTATATGTTGGCGGTACTGAAGTTGAGTCTTATGACATTGCTGGAGCTACGGACTTCACCCAAGCATTTGATTATTCTATTCCTGCCAATGCCGTAGTAGGCTCAACCATTGTAATTTCTTTTCAGGCTATTGATACCAAAAATTATCCTTCTGCTATTGCCAACTACACGCTTACGGTTGGTGATCCTGTCATTACACTTCAAGGAACCCTTGCTACGCAAACACTTGTAGCCGGTCAACCATACCTGCTCAAAGGACAAACTTTTATTCCATCCGGTGTTACGCTAACCATTCCCGCCGGGACAGTTATTAAAGGTGATAAGGCTTCTAAAGCGGCGCTTATCGTTCAGCCTGGGGGTAAACTGGTCGCTAACGGAACGGCCGCAACCCCAGTAGTATTCACTTCCGCTCAGGCTGTAGGTGAAAGAGACCGCGGTGATTGGGGGGGTATCATCATGTTAGGCGACGCTTGGGTAAATCAATCTGCACTTCCTGCCATTGAAGGTATTACTCCTTCTCAAACCTATGGCAATATCACCAGCCCAACCACCAATGAAGCACAAAATGCCGGTACATTGACTTATGTACGCATCGAATACGCCGGCATTGAACTTACTCCAAACAATGAGACTAATAGTCTGACTATGGGCGGTGTTGGTAGCGGTACTACGATCGACCACATTCAAGTGTCTTTTGGTGGCGATGATGGGTATGAGTGGTTTGGCGGTTCTGTTAATGCTAAGTACCTGGTATCTCTTTCCACCTGGGATGATGATTTTGATACAGATTTCGGGTATGCAGGAAATGTTCAATTCGGGCTTGCCGTTCGTAATCCATTCTTTGCAGACCAATCTGGATCTAATTGCTTTGAAAGCGATAATCAGGCGAATGCAAATGATACTCCATCCGGAGCAGCAGGATATACGCGCCCCATTTTCTCAAACATTACTGTTCTCGGACCGCGTGAGACAAATTCAAGAACAATTTCCGCAAACTATGCGAACGCAATGCATATTCGCCGCAGGTCATCGATATCAATTTTTAATTCCTTCTTCTCTGGGTATCGCCTAGGCTTACGTATAGATGATGATGCAACGTATGCCAATCTCGTAAGTGGTGGTGGCAAACTTGCCTATAATGTCCTTTGTGTTCCCGGTACTTCAGGAACAGGTTCCTCAGCTACAGCATCCGATGGAATATTTGTAACGGGGATTAAATTTACAGCCGCAAATGATGGAACGATCGACAGCAATTTGCCTTCCGGAGGAAATGCTTCGCCAATCGCTAATTATTGGGCAGACAATGACAATGTATCATTCAACAATATAACGGCCACAACTGTGCTGGGCGATGTTGGTATTACTCCCACCCTCTATTGGGCTGGCCAGAATTCAAGCAATTATCCTTCTAATCCTAACTTCGCGTTAGTACCTGGCGTTGCCGGTGAGAACAACCTGAATACAGGCGCTAATTTTGGAGATGCCAAATTAAGCGGCAATACGTTCTTCACCGCCACTACATATAAAGGTGCCTTTGATGCAACTGATTGGACTGATGGATGGACAGAATTCCAGCCATTGAACAAAGTAAATTAATAGCAAAAGTAAATTGACAAAAAGGCTTACCATACTGGTAGGCCTTTTTAATTTTGTGCCTTACTAACAACATGTGGATTGTATGATGAAAAAGTTTTTGCCTTTGTTTTTGATGCTTTTTCTTATCACGGCGTTCACGCAATGTGCCCATGATAAAAAATATGATCCGAGTGCCTCGCTTAGTCCTCCGGAAAAAGATGAGATCATGATGAAGATTATACGCTATGTTGCTAAAGCGCCGGAAAACGTAAGCCAAACAGAAAAATTTAAAAGTGAATATGACAGCTATTACCAGGAACGCGCAAGTCAATGTTACCTGGAGCAATATTATAGCAACGGCGACACTCATTACTTTTTAGTAACGCAGCCCGCTCCCAGCCTGGTTGAAAAAAGACACGCCACCGGCGGGAGAATGATCCTGGGCGATGACGGCAGCATAAAGGAATATGAGGAAAATTTCAGAACGTGGAAGATGCTACCCGACACGTTGCGAAAAAGAAGTTATTTTCTTTTTGATAGAATGGTGAAAGAAGAATCCCTCGAACCATTTTACACAAAAAGTGCAGGAGATAAATACATTGAATTTCCCGATGATCTGACGTATTTTGATAAAACTTCGAGATCGTGGAAGACAAAAAATGTAGTGACGGAATAAAGGCACCTCTGACAAAGTTTCCTGGGTTAGGATTAATTTACCTTCTTCTGCCGTTCCGCATGCATCTCTAGCCAAGGGTGTTCCCTCAAGCCCCACTTCAAATCCTTCCAAATTCTCACCTTTCACGCGGGAATCTTCCTTTTGCACTTTTAAGGCCTGTGCCTGGATAAAAAAGGGAACGATCACCCAAAAAAACTTCTCCGCGGACATCATGTTTCTTAAATTGTCATAGCGCGAAACATCAAAATTTCAAAAGAGTATAATTGTATACAAAATCATAATTACGTGATGAATATCCTTATTACCGGGGGTTCAGGATTAATCGGAAGGCGGTTAACGGAATTATTGTTGCAGCGGGGACATCAGGTATCACACCTGGGTCGAACTAAGCGTGAGGACGCTGTAAAATCATTTTTATGGAATATAGATCAACATCAGGTTGACTTGGAGGCATTCAAAGGCATAGACGCGATCATACACCTGGCGGGTGCAAGTATTGCTGACAGGCCCTGGACAGATGAACGCAAGCGGGAAATTATGGATAGTAGAGCAAACTCTACGCGATTGTTGTGCGATGAATTAACGAAGGGCAATCACTCTGTAAAGACTTTTATTTCGGCCTCCGCCATCGGTTACTATGGATTTGCGGACGGTGAGGAAATATTTGGAGAGGAGAGTCCCCCGGGTAAAGATTTTCTCGCCTCAGTTACACAACGGTGGGAGAAGGAGGTGGATTACATCGGGGAATTAGGCATACGTGTTGTTAAAATAAGAACAGGTATTGCGCTAAGTGAAAAAGGCGGAGTACTTCCTGAAATCATGCGACCTGTTAAGTTTTATGTGGGCGCACCGTTAGGCTCCGGAAATCAATACCTTAGTTGGATTCACATTGATGATCAATGCGGAATCTTTGTTAAAGCATTGGAAGATCCAAAAATGGAGGGTGCTTACAATGGTGTAGCGCCAAATCCCATTACAAATCGTGCCTTAACGAATGCCATTGCGAAAACGCTTCATAAGCCGCTATTCTTGCCGCCTATTCCTCCATTTGTACTAAAATTCTTGTTAGGTGAAATGGCTGATTTGGCGTTGCGTGGAAATAGGGTATCGGCTGCTAAAATTCTGAAGGCAGGATACGAATTTAAATTTGAACACGTTGATGATGCGCTGCAAGATTTATTGCAGAAGAAAAAATCGTCATTGAACTGAAGCGCAGGAATGCGGGTAAGGGATTGCTCGCTTAATTCGGAGACGCTCTCGCAATGAGGATACATAAGTCTATGCACAAACACTAATTATTGTTTTGGCGAATTCACTGCTACAGCAATCTTAGAGTCAGCTGTCCCATAATATAGAAACCAGTTTCCATTGAAAGGCACCATGCCCTCGACAAAACAGACTTGATTTATTTGCCCCGATATTTCATAAGGCTTGTCCGGCATGAGGAAATTTTTTTCAAGCCTATCGATCAATTGAGTGGGATTATTCCGGTCGAACAAAGCCTGGCCCGCGCAATAAGCACCTTTAGCGAGGCTGGAATCACCACCGCTGTCGAGGTTCATGCCATTGTAAATAAGTACTATCCCTTTATCGGTCAGCAAAGCAAAAGGTCCACTCTCCACTAATCGACTGTCGAAATATCCTTGGCGGGGCTTAAGAACGGATTTCAACTTTTCATTTTCCTCAACGGGTGCCCAATGAATCAGATCCTCAGACGTTGCCATAAACAAATCGGTATCGCCAAAATACATCCAGTACTTTCCGTTGATTTTTACAGCAATGATTTTTGTTCCCTCCTGCTGCGCTACAATGGCGCCTGATTTGCTCCACGTATTTTTATGCCTGCCTTGTAAAACAGTGCCAAACTTGGTCCAGTGAAGAAGGTTGGGTGAAGTTGCTAACAGTAGTCTTGCAGTTGTTCCGTCATACGCTGTGTAGGTCATGATGTACATTCCATCTGTTGATTCAACAACCCGTGGATCTTCTATACCCCCTTCCCACTCAAAAACTTTAAGACTATCGTTATCCGGATATAACACAGGATCTTTTTTCCTGGTGAATTGAAAACCATCTTCGCTTATGGCCAGACCGATTCTTGATGTACCTGCATATTTCCCTATTTTGTCTTCCGCCCGGTACAGCATGAAGACTTTTCCTTCGCGCACGACCACCGCCGGATTAAAAACATCTTTTTCTTCCCACTTGACTTGTTGTCTTAATATCGGACAGAAAAAAGAATTTTCTCCCGGTTGTAAAATGGGATTAACATTATCTGCTTTTATAAAAGGCAACATTGCCCAGGATGAATCACGAACATCGGTTTCTATTGTGCTCAGCTGCTTGGGTTGGCAGGCCATGGCGACTACAGGAAGAATCACCATAAACCAGTCATGCAGCCGCCGATTTGCTTTTTGTTTCATCCTTGTATATTCGTTATTTACGTTCAAGTTATAATTATGAGAACCAAAAAGAAAAAAGTTGCTGAAGTGGTGAGTAAAGAGACGCTGGAAGAAGAACACCGGATTCGCCAGGCCTTTAAAGATAAGGACTGGGCCGAGATCAAAGGATCAAACAGCTGGATGATCTTTAAAGTCATGTCAGAGTTCGTGGAAGGATTAGAGAAGTTGGCTAAGATCGGTCCATGTGTTACCATATTCGGTTCCGCTCGGGTTAAGCCAAGTAATCCGTTTTACAAAATGGCGGATGAGATTGCCTTCCAATTGGTGCAACATGGCTATGGGGTGATAACCGGTGGAGGCCCAGGTATTATGGAGGCAGGTAACCGCGGCGCAAAACGGGCAAAAGGAAAATCTGTAGGATTAAATATCTATTTGCCACATGAGCAAAAAGGAAACCCTTATATCGATCCAGACAAGCTCATCAACTTTGATTACTTCTTTGTACGCAAAGTAATGTTTATGAAATACTCGCAGGGCTTCATCGTAATGCCGGGAGGATTTGGAACACTGGATGAATTATCTGAAGCATTGACCTTAATCCAAACGAAGAAGATCGGACGATTCCCCATTGTGCTGGTGGGCAAGAAATTTTGGGTAGGCCTAGTAGACTGGTGGAAAGAAGTATTGGTAAGGGATCACATGATCAATGTGGAAGATCTCAATCTTTTCAACATCGTAGATACTCCTGAACAGGCTGTAAAGGTAATTGACGTATTTTATTCCAAGTATTTACTGTCCCCTAACTTCTAGGCGGATACAGTTCTTAATTTTCGAAAATGGAAAACATCAAACTTACCCAATACAGTCATGGTGCCGGCTGCGGGTGTAAAATATCCCCATCCGTCTTGGATAAAATACTTCACAGTGATTTGGAGAAGATTCATTTCCCTGCGCTTTTAGTAGGTAATGAATCGAAGGATGACGCGGCGGTATATGATATGGGTGATGGCACCTGTATTGTAAGTACCACTGACTTCTTTATGCCCATTGTAGATGATCCATTTACGTTTGGGTCCATTGCCTCCGTAAATGCAATCAGTGATGTCTATGCTATGGGTGGGGAGCCCATTATGGCCATTGCCATTTTAGGATGGCCGATAAATAAAATTCCTGCCGAAGTTGCCAAGAGTGTACTCGACGGAAGTCGAAAAGTATGTTTGGAGGCGGGCATACCGCTGGCCGGAGGTCACAGTATTGACTGTCCGGAACCCGTGTTTGGATTAGCGGTGACGGGGAAGGTAAAGCAGGAACACTTAAAAAGGAATGATGCAGCCAAAGTGGGGTCTTTGCTTTACCTCACAAAACCATTGGGTATTGGTATTATTACAACAGCGCAAAAGAAAGGCATTGTGAAACTAGAACATTTGCAAATGGCAGTACGTACTATGCTTACCTTAAATTCCCTTGGAAGTGAGTTTGGAAAATTACCTTATGTAAATGCCATGACCGACGTAACGGGGTTTGGACTGTTAGGACATCTATGCGAAGTATGTGAAGGCAGTGGGCTCTCTGCAGAGATTGAGTTCATTAAAATTCCTACGTTTGATTTTTTGGATCAATACATACAACAAAAGTCGATGCCTGGTGGGACCGAACGAAATTGGGATAGTTACGGATCGAAGATTAGTATGCTCACCGAGAATCAAAAAGCAGTACTGGCAGATCCACAAACCAGCGGCGGACTATTGGTTTCGATAGATGAAAGTTCAGCGCCTGCGTTTGAAGTATTTTTGAAAAGCAAGGGTTATTTACACAAGTCATTCGGTAAACTTGTTCCAAGACAGCAACAGGTGATCTCTGTTCGATGATATTCATGGGGAGTTATAGTATTTTGAGAGTTTGAGGAGTTAGAAGCTGAGGAGTTGAGAAGATGTGGAGTTGAGCGTTTGGCCCGAGATCCTATGGTTTGATTTTTGTTAACATGTGGAGAGCGGGATGGCCCTTTGAACGCTATCCGAATTATTATACTTATGGATTAACTAAGACGTTTTGTCAAGGGTGTTGTACTTCGTGGTTTCAGGTGAATCTTGCGGGAATGTTCAACAATAAGTATTTTCATGACAGGTGGAAAAGTAAACCTCAATTTGAATTAATAATGAAAAAGGAATTATTTGTGATGTTGATTGTGATGCTGATCGGGGTGATCGCATGTAATGACACGGAGGAAAATCCGAAAATTTCCGAGGCAAAGGCTATTGTGCAGGAAGGCCAGTGGATTATAACCTATTTTTGGGAGTCGGATAACGATAAAACCAGTGCCTTTTCCGGGGTCAATTTTGAGTTTGCATCTAACGGCACGGTAACAGGAACGAAGGGACCGACAAGTAATACTGGAGAATGGTCTGTTACAGGGGAGAACGATGACCTCTATTTTAATCTTGTTTTTACAATTCCTGCAAACTTTGAGGAGTTAAGTGAAGATTGGCACATCGTTTCCATCAGCAGTGAGAAAATAGAATTGGACCATGTCAGCGGAGGAAGTGGAGGAACGGATTTCCTAACATTTGAGAAAAACTGATCGTGTATAAAATTGAATCTCCTGTTATTAAGATAATAGAACAATAGCATTTTGAGAAGTCACATAGCGTCTGCCGGCAATTTAATCTGATCAGAATAAAACTGCATTCGCGAATGCATCGGATCTAATGGTACGATTTTTTCAATGAGTGAGAATTTGTGGTTTATGAATACCTCGAGGTAATAGTTGCCCAGAAGATAGAGATTCACTTTATAACCGTAATACCGAATAGCCATGACAAAGGTCCCTTTTTCATACAACAGGCTTACCTTATCATCCAATGTCAGCTCTTCAAATTCGGCCCATGCGATCATGAACTAAACTTATGCTAAAAATAAATGGAGCACAATGTTGACTCTAGCGAAGTTTTTTCTTAAAGAAGTCCATCGTCCTGCCCCATGCCAGCTTGGCAGAGGCCTCATTATATCGTGTTGCGGGGGTATCATTATGAAAGGCATGTTGTGCTCCATCGTATATGTAAGTTGATACTTTACCCCTGTTTTTTGACGAAGGAAATACGGGCAAAATTATGGGAACAGGTAATAAAAAAGCCCCGATATTCATCGGGGCTAAAAAGGTCTGGGTGAATGATGGGACTCGAACCCACGACCCTCAGAATCACAATCTGATGTTCTAACCAGCTGAACTACATCCACCGTGTAAAGGATGACAAAGTTAGCGAGTGTGCTGGAATTTGCAAAAACGATTTATGGATCATTTTCGGGCAAAGGAATGCACGGAGGGACACATAAGCTCTTTGAATTTTATTTCCGATCAAATGATAATCGTTCTCCCTTCTTACTTTCATCAAACATACCGTCAGTAAATGCAAGGTGCCCGGATACTAATGTCTGGCTTACCCTGGACCTGAAAATCGTTCCTTCCAATGGAGACCAGCCACACTTTGAGAGTATATTATCTTTCATTACCTGCCAGGGATTATAAGGATCAACCACGATCAGGTCGGCAAAGTAGCCTTCACGGATAAAACCTCGTTTTTCAATCTGAAATAAAATAGCAGGATTATGACTCATTTTCTGCACAATCTGTTCAATGCCTATCTTTCCCTGATGATAAAATTCAAGCATGGCAACAAGACTATGCTGAATGAGTGGACCACCGGAAGGAGCTTTGAAATACGTGTTTTGTTTTTCTTCCCACGTATGGGGAGCATGATCCGTGGCAATAATATCAATCCGATTATCCAGAAGTGCCTTGAAAATTTCCTGCTGATCGTTAGCCGTTTTAATAGCTGGGTTCCACTTGATTAATGTTCCCAGTCTTTTGTAATCACTATCATTAAACCAAAGGTGGTGAATGCAGGCCTCCGCTGTGATTTTCTTTTTTTCAAGTGGAATAGCATTATCAAAAAGCGACGTCTCCTGTGCTGTGGAGATATGCAAAATATGAAAACGCGTTCCATGTTTCTTGGCAAGCTCAACAGCAAAGGATGAAGATCGATAACATGATTCAGCGCTCCTTATCAGGGGATGGCATTCGATCGGGACGTCCTCGCCATAGCGGGCTTTAAACTCAGCAGAATTTTTCCGGATGCTAGGCTCGTCCTCGCAATGCGAAGCAATAAGCGATGGAAAGCGTGAGAAAAATCCTTCTAATGTTTTCGGATCATCAACCAGTAAATTGCCTGTGGAAGAACCCATAAAAATTTTGAGGCCACAAACTTTTGTAATGTCTGTCTTCATGACTTCTTCCAGGTTGTCATTGGAGGCCCCCATGAAGAAGGAATAATTTGCCAGTGATGTTTGCGAAGCAATCGAATACTTCTGCGCTAAGAGCTCTTGCGTAAACGTTGGGGGATTTGTATTAGGCATCTCCATATAGCTGGTTACGCCTCCGGCCACAGC
>Ga0184629_10000173_pt1 | contig 28206 bp, 24 predicted proteins | sample PLM4_32_b1_FD_133158 | JGI IMG/M metagenome (GOLD analysis project Ga0184629, IMG submission 133158) | Groundwater sediment microbial communities from an aquifer in East River, Colorado, USA - PLM4_32_b1 | ecosystem: Environmental > Terrestrial > Soil > Riparian zone | place: USA: East River...
CCAAACAGATCGTCGCGATCGAGCGCGGGAAGCAGCCGCCGGTCCTGCGCGTCGGCAACCTCGACGCCAAACGTGACTTCACCGACGTGCGCGACATGGTGCGCGCGTACTGGCTCTCGCTGGAGAAGGGCAAACCGGGCGAGGCGTACAACATCTGCCAGGAGAAATGCTGGTCGATCCGCGACATGCTCGACTCGCTGTTGAAGCTCACCACGGCGAAGATCCGCGTCGAGACCGACGCGGCGCGGATGCGGCCGTCGGACGTGATGCTGCTGCTCGGCGACTGCACGAAATTCAAGGCCGATACCGGCTGGCGGCCGGTGATTCCATTCGAGCAAACCTTGCGCGATACGCTGGAGTACTGGCGGGAAAGGCCTTAGGCGATCCACATGCCCCGAGCGCTGGTCACCGGATGCAATGGTTTCGTGGGCGGCGCGCTCGTGGAACGGCTCGTGGGAGGCGGCTACGACGTCTGTGGCGTCGATCGGTCGGCCGGAACGGGCGAGTTCCGTGGCACGACGCGTCTCACGGGCGATCTGACCGACGCGGAGTTCGCGACCCGCGCGGTCATGGAGGCGAAGCCCGACTGCGTCATCCATCTCGCGGCGCAGTCGAGCGTCAAACGGTCGTTCGAGGAGCCGGCTGAGACGCTGCGCGACAACACCATACCCGCGCTGAACATCCTGGAGGCGGTGCGTCGCTCCGGAACGCAGACGCGGGTGCTCCTGATCGGCTCGGCCGACGAGTACGGGACGGTCGACGCGGACCGGCTGCCGCTGGTTGAATCGACGCCGGTGAACCCGGAGAGCCCGTATGCGCTCGCGAAGGCGATGCAGAACCAGTACGGGCGCATGTTCGCGAAGCTCTTCGGGGTGGACGCGCTGATGACGCGCAGTTTTAACCACACCGGGCCCGGTCAGCGCGACAGCTTCGTGCTGTCGAACTTCGCGAAGCAGGTGGCCGAGATCAAGCGGGGCACGCGCGAGGCCGTGATCGACGTCGGGAACGTGGATGTGCGCCGCGATTTCCTCGATGTGCGCGACGTGTGCGACGGCTATGTCGTGCTGCTGCAGAAGGGGCGTTCGGGGGAGACCTACAACGTCTGCTCGGGCCGGTCGTACCGGGTGGGCGACCTCCTGGACCAGTTGTGCGCCATCGCGGGCGTGCGGGTAACGATCCGGGTCGACGAGTCGCGGCTCCGCCCCGTCGACATGCCGGAGCTGCGCGGCGACCCGTCGAAGATGCGCGACCACACCGGCTGGACGGCGCGCCGTCCGATCAACGAGACGCTGCGGGCGCTGCTGGAATACTGGGACAAGGGAGCGAATGGTTAGAATCTGCATGATCGGTACGGGCTACGTGGGTCTCGTGAGTGGCGCGTGCTTCGCCGACTTCGGCCACAGCGTCACCTGCGTCGACATCGACGAGACGCGCATCGAAGGGCTCGGGCGCGGAGAGATTCCCATCTACGAGCCGGGCTTGAAGGACGTCGTCACGCGCAACGTGCAGAGCGAGCGCCTCGCGTTCACCACCCGGCTCGACGACGCCGTCCGCGACGCGCAGGTCGTGTTCATCGCGGTGGGGACGCCGGCGCTCCCCGACGGCGCCACCGACCTCACGTACGTGTTCGACGCGGCCCGTGACCTCGCGCGGCATCTCTCCGGCTACACCGTGGTGGTCCAGAAGAGCACCGCACCGGTCGGCACCGCCCGCAAGGTCGCGGCCGTGATCGCGGAGGGCAAGCCCGCGGCCGCCGAGTTCGACATCGCCGCCAACCCCGAGTTTCTCCGCGAAGGGTCCGCCGTCGGCGACTTCATGCGCCCCGACCGCGTCGTCGTCGGTGCCGAAACCGACCGCGCGCGCGCGACCATGGAGCAGGTGTATCGGCCCCTGTATCTCCTGGAGACGCCGATCGTCTCCACCTCTCTCGAGTCCGCCGAGATGATCAAGTACGCCTCCAACGCGTTTCTCGCGACCAAGATCTCGTTCATCAACGAGATGGCGCGCATCTGCGAGCTGACCGGCGCGACGGTGGACGACGTGGCGCGGGGCATGGGGCTCGACGGGCGCATCGGGAAGAAGTTCCTCCACGCCGGCATCGGCTACGGGGGGTCCTGCCTGCCCAAGGACGTGTCGTCGCTGATCCACGCCGCCCGCGAGCACGGCTACGACGCGCCGTTGATCCGCGCGGCACACGAGATCAACCACGAGCTGGTGGATCGGGCGCTGGAAAAACTCGCGCGCGGCCTGGGTGGTCTCAACGGCAAGGCGGTGGGCCTGCTCGGCCTGGCGTTCAAGCCCAACACCGACGACCTCCGCGAGGCGCCGGCGCTGCGCATCGTGCACGAGCTCCTCAAGGCCGGCGCACGCGTGAAGGTGTACGACCCGGTGGCGATGGAGAGCTTCCGCCGCATTATGAAAGCGCCGGTCGAATTCGGCAAGAATGCCTACGAGACCGCCGAAGGCGCGGACGCGATGGTGCTGGTGACGGAGTGGAACGAGTTCCGCCAGCTCGACTTCGAGCGCCTGAAAAAACTCATGCGCGGAAACGTATTCGTCGATTGCCGGAACGTCTACTCGCCGGACCGGCTGGAGAAGACGGGGTTCAAGTACGAGTCATTCGGGAGAGGAAAGGCATGAAGCTCATCGACGGCGTTCGCATCAAGCAGCTCAAGGTGATCCCCGACGAGCGCGGGTTCCTGATGGAAATGCTCCGCTCCGACGACGACTTCTTCCAGAAATTCGGGCAGGCGTACCTGACTGTTGCCTACCCGGGCGTCGTCAAGGGCTGGCACTACCATAAGAAACAGACCGACCACTTCGTATGTGTGCACGGGATGCTCAAGGTGGTGCTCTACGACCGCCGCGAGAAATCGCCCACCCACGGGCTCGTGAACGAGTTCTTCCTGGGCGAACGCAACCCGATCCTGCTGGTGATCCCGCCGCTGGTGCTCCACGGCATGAAGGGGATCGGCACCACACCGGGCTTCCTCATCAATATTCCGACCGAGTTGTACAACTACAAGGAGCCGGACGAATTCCGCGTCGACCCCCACGACAACGACGTCCCCTACGACTGGAATCGCAAGGACGGCTGACGGGCCGTTTTTCCACCATGCCGTTCAAGTCCATCCTCGTCACCGGCGGCGCCGGTTTCATCGGCTCGAACTTCGTGCGCATGATCGCGAACGAACACCCGGGGTGCGCGATCACGGTCCTCGACGCGCTCACCTACGCCGGCAACCTGGAGAACATCGCCGAGCTGATCGACAGCAAGCGGGTGCGGTTCATTCGCGGGAACATCTGCGATCCGGCCGCGGTGCGAACGGCGATGGCGGGCGCCGAGGTTGTGTTCAATTTCGCGGCGGAGACGCACGTGGACCGCTCGATCGAAGAAGCGGCGTCGTTCATCGAGACCGACATCCACGGCACCTGCACGCTCCTGAATCACGCGCGCGAGCTCGAGGTGCGGCGCTACGTTCAGATCTCAACCGACGAGGTGTACGGGTCGAGCGCGGGCGAGGGGTTCAGCGAGGAATCGCCGCTGCGGCCGGGCAATCCCTACAGCGCGAGCAAGTGCGGCGGCGATCTCATGTGCCTCGCCTACGCCAACACCTACCGGCTGCCGGTCGTCATCACGCGCAGCTCGAACAACTTTGGACCCTATCAGCACGTGGAAAAGTTCATCCCGCTCTTCACGACCAATGCGATGGAAGGCAAGGACCTGCCGCTCTACGGAGACGGGATGCACCACCGCGACTGGATATTCGTCGACGACAATTGCCGCGCGATCGCGCTGGTGGCGGAAAAGGGAGTCGACGGGGAGGTCTACAACATCGCCGTGGGCAACAGCCAGCCCAACCTGCGCATCGCGGAGCTGATTCTCCAGCACGTCGGCACCACCAGGTCGCGCATCGTCTTCATCGAAGATCGCAAAGGCCACGACCGCATGTACAAGCTCGCCGCCGCGAAGGTGCGGGCGCTGGGCTGGGCGCCGAAGACGGATTTCGCGGCCGGGATGGAAAAAACGGTGCGCTGGTACGTCGAGAACCGCGGCTGGTGGGAGCGGGTGAAGTCGGGCGCGTTTCGCGAGTACTACGAGAAGCACTACGGCGCGAAGCTGGCGAAAGGGAAGACTAAGGAATGAGCGGGCGAGGCGCGAAGTTCGCGGGTCCTGTCGCCTCGCCACCCCGCGGGCTTCGCCGCGCGGGGGCCCCAGCTCGGCGCCACCCGCTCGCGCACCACTCGATTGAGTAACCCACGTGCCACCCAAGCCCCGCATCCTCCTCGTCGCCGGCGCGCGGCCCAACTTCATGAAGGTCGCGCCCGTGTGGCGCGCGCTCGAGGCGATGAAGCGCTTCGAGCTGACGCTCGTCCACACCGGGCAGCACTACGACGACAACATGTCGAAGGTCTTCTTCGACGACCTCCGCCTTCCCCGGCCCACCGCGCACCTCGGCGTGGGTTCCGGGAGCCACGCCGAACAGACCGCGCGCGTGATGCTGGCGTTCGAACCCGCCCTCGTCGACGCCGACCCGAACCTGGTGATCGTCGTCGGCGACGTGAACTCCACCCTGGCGTGCACGCTGGTGGCGGTGAAGCGCGACGTCGCGGTCGCCCACGTCGAAGCCGGGCTGCGAAGCTTCGACCGCACCATGCCCGAAGAAATCAACCGCATGGTGACGGACATCCTCGCCGACCTGCTCTTCACCACCTCGCCCGAGGCGCGCGACAACTTGATGCGCGAGGGAGTGGACGAGGCCAGGATCCACTTCGTCGGGAACGTCATGATCGACAGTTTGAACTTCTACCGGCCGGAGGCCGAGAAGTCGGGGGTGCTGGAGGCCATCGGCCTGGAAAAGAAGCGCTACGGACTGGTGACCCTGCACCGGCCCTCCAACGTGGACGAGGCGGCGGTCCTGATTCCCCTGCTGGACGCGCTGGCCGCCATCGCCCAGGAGTGCCCGCTCGTCTTCCCGGTGCACCCGCGCACCCGCCAGGCGGTTGCGCGCACCGGATACCAGGACCCGTCGGGCCGGCTTCGCCTGCTCGACCCCATCGGATATCTGGACTTCATGAAGCTCATGGCCTATAGTTCTATAGTCCTCACCGATTCCGGAGGTATCCAGGAAGAAACCACTGCTCTCGGGATCCCCTGTCTGACGATCCGCGACAACACGGAACGCCCCATCACAGTCACGATGGGCACCAACCGTCTGGTCGGAACCGACCCGGTGCGAATTGTCGCCGAAGCCAAGGACGTGCTTCGGCGCGGTATCCACGGGGCGCGGGTTCCCGACTTGTGGGACGGTAAAGCGGCGGATCGGATCGCACAGGCGGTAACGCGCTTCTTACATGAGCAGTCGTAGGTCCTGGTCGTTTCACCACACACCCGTCGGGGAGAGCTTCGCCTGGAGCCTCGCCCTCTCCTTTCTGCCGGTCATCGCCGCGTTCGCCGGCTCCTGGATCATCGCGCGTTTTTCCGGCCCCACCGTTTGGGGATCGGTGTCGTGGGCGATGGCGCTGGCGACCCAGATCCTCATCATTGCCAAGATGGGGTTGGACCTGGGTGCGTCGCGGCTGGCGAGCGAGTACGGTGTCAGCCGGCCCGGCATCCTGCGCGAGCTGCTCAAGGTTTCATCCAACCTTCGCCTCGCGTTCACGCTCCCGACCGCGCTGGCGACGTACCTGTTCGCGCCGCAGATCGCGCACGCGTTCCGCAACGACGTGTTGCTGTGGCCGGTGCGGCTTTCGGCGGGGCTCGTGTTCTGCGCCAGCGTCTACGAATTCCAGGAGCAGTTTCTGATCGGACTCAACCGGCACGCGGTGGTTTCGCGCGTGCGTGCGGCCATGCTCTCGCTGCGCATCGTGGCGACGGTAGCGGTGGTTGCGGCCGGCATGGGGACGATCGGGATTCTCTGCGGCTACGTGGGCGCGTGGATCGTCGGCATGGTCGTCTTTTCGATCCTCCTGCGGCGGTACCTGCCGGACGCCACCCCGGACCGGGCGGAGCGCAGTTCGATCCGGCACCGGCTGCTCGCGATGAGCATCCCGCTCGCCGTGAGCAGCGCCTCGGTGACGATCTACTCCCAGGTCGACAAGCTGGTCCTGGGTTACTTCCATCCGATCGAAGAAGTGGGCCAGTACTCGATCGCTCGCGCGGTGATGGAAGTAGCGCTGTTTCCGGCGTTCGCGCTCGTTACCACGCTGCGCCCGGCGCTCGCGGCGCGATTCTCGCAGGGTGACCTGGCCGATTGCGCACGGCTGATTCGGCGTTCGTTGCGCTTCTCGCTGGTCGCGGGCGTGCTGTTCGGGTCGATTTTCGTGGCGATGTCGGTGCCGCTGGTGTCGCTCGTGTACTCGAGCCAGTATCGCTACGCGGGCGAGCTGCTGGTGTGGTTCTCGTGGGTCGTCGTGATCCGAAGCCTCGGCGCCCTGGTCCTGCCCGCGCTGCTCGCGGCCGATCGCATCCGGACCTATGCGTGGCTCACCGCCGCCGCCGCCGTCCTCAATTTCGTGCTCAACGTGGTGCTGATCCCGGGGATGCACTCGCGCGGGGCGATCATCGCGACTATTGTGTCGTATGGACTCCTGCTGGTCTTCGGGCTGCGGGAGGTCTTCGGGATCTTTGGGGTCCGCCTGCGGTTGCGGGCGCTGGCGTCCGCCTTTCGCACGCTTCTTGCAGGCGCGGTGGTGGCGGCGGCCTTGTGGGCAATAATCAGGCAACTTCATGTCGAACCGGGAGTTTGGACCATTGCACTCGCGCTGCTTCATGTGGTCCTTTACGGGTCGCTCGTGGTGGTGCTGCGGGTGGTGCGGCCGGCTGAAATTCGTCCTTTCGTGAGCAACTTGTTGAAAATGAAAGGATAGCCGGTCTACAGTATCGGCGCCGGCCTAGATATCGCACCCGGGCGCGCCGGGTGGCCGCTGGCAGCAGGTCAGCGGAGGGTCTGATCAGGAGGCAGTCTGGTGACAGCATTACCGACGTGGATGGCTGACGTGACAGTTTTTGTGATCGCGCTCGCCGTGAGCGTCGCCGCCACACCCCTCGTGCGCGGATTCGCGGTCCGGTGGCGTCTCGGCGACAAGCCCAACGGGCGCAAGGCCCACGCGGAGCATATCCCGCACCTCGGCGGGGTCGCGTTGTTCCTCGCCGTTGCCGTCGCAGTCCTCGCCGCCGGCGTACTCGCGCGGCGCGGGGCCGGCGACTGGTCGCTGCTGGCCAAGGCCGTTCCCGTCGTCATGACCGTCGTGTTGCTGGGGCTGGTGGACGACATGCGCAACCTGCGCGCGCGCCAGAAGCTCGTGGTCCAGACCGTCGCCGCTGCGGTTCTCGTCGCGGTGGGCTTCCGGTTCTTCACCGGCGTGTGGCTGCTCGACGTGTCATCGATCCTGCTGGTGGTGCTTTCGATGGTGTTCATCGTCGGCATGTTGAGCTCGGTCAATCTCATCGACGGCCACGACGGGTTGGCGGCTGGGGTGGCGCTGATTTCCGCGGTCGCGTTTGCGGTGATCGGCGGCATGATCGGCGCGCCCGACGTGGTGACGCTGTCGCTGGCCGTCTGCGGCGCCTGCCTGGGCTTCCTCTTCTTCAACTTCCCGCCGGGACGGATCTACATGGGGGACACGGGCAGCATGATGCTCGGACTCCTGCTCGCGTTGATGGCGTGCATGGTGTCGATGCGGTCCCACTCCGCGAACACGTTCGCGGCGGTCTGTCTCGTGCTCGGTCTGCCGATCCTCGACACCATGCTCGCGATCGCGCGTCGCCTCGTGCTGCGCTCGCCGGTGTTTGCAGCCGACACGCTGCACATGCACCACGTGCTGCGCGCCTCCGGGCTGTCGCCGCGGCGCACGCTGGTCGTGCTCTACGGCATGCAGGCGCTCTCCTGTCTGCTCGGTGTCGCCGCCGCCGCCAACTGGGTTGCGCCGGTGATCGTGGGTCTCGGTTTCCTCACGGTTGCATTCGTCGCGTTCCTGCGTGCGATGGTCGAGATCCCGGCCGAACGCGCGACCGCCGCCGCGCGACCCGCGGCCTCGAGTGCAATCCCGTTCCAGTCGAGCTTCCCCACCGGCCTGCAGGAGCGCCGCACCTCCGTCGGCCGGTAACTCCGTTGACGCTCCGGCGAGCGCTGTGATATCGTTTCCGCCACTCGAGCGGAATACGACCGCAGTGCACCTTCCTGGACGGACGGAACCAGCGTGACGACGAAAACGACGTGTCGAATTGCCAGCGACGTCGATCTTCTCTCCCGTGTCCAACTCGATGAAGTGTTGCGTCTGCTCGACGTGTACAGCGCGAAGCACGCGATCGACTTCGTGACCCAGGACGAACCGGACGAGCTCAAGAATTCCAAGTCGATCTTCAGTTCCCCCGAACGCATCGCCGTCCTCATGAGCCGGTTGCTGGACGGCGAGTGCGACGTGCTCGTCCTCGACGCCGCCTGCCTGCCGACGCGCATGCCCGTGGGACTCACGATCGGCGCGCTCACCCGGCGCATCACGCCCTACGACGCGCTCATCTCCAACGACGATTGCATCCTCGACGAACTGCGCGAGGGCGCCGCATTGATCACCAGCACGCTGCGGCGCGAGGCCCAGCTGCGCTACTACCGGCCCGACCTGAAGATCGTGCGCTCGCAGGGGAGTTTCGACGCGGTGCTGCAGAAGGTGAAGAGCGGGAAGGTGGAGGCCGCCGTGGTTGCGGCCGCGGATGTCGAGCGGCTGGGTAAACAGGAGTCCGTCACCGAGCTGCTCACCAACTCCGTGTGCATTCCCGCCGCCGGGCAGGGGGCACTCGCCGTCATGATTCGCTCCGCCGAGGAGCAGTTCCGCGACACCGTCCAGTCGATCAACGACCCCGCCACCCACAGCATGCTGCGCGCCGAGTGGGCATTCCTCGAGGAGCTCGACGTCGACGCAGCCGCGCCGGTCGCCGTGCTCGCGGGGATCGAGGGCAAGGCGCTCGAGCTGGAGGGCATGGTGTGCTTCCCCGACGGCAGCGAGCGGATCCAGTGCATGGTGAAGGGGTCGATCGGCGACGAGGAGGACGTCGGACGCACCCTGGCCACCGAAATCCTCGAATCCGGCGGGCGCGAGGTGATCGCGGAGTTCCGCCTCTCGTGACCGCGTGATCGATCGCCGCCTCATCCGCGAAGAATCCGACCGGCTCCGACTCGGCCTTCGGCGCAAGCATTCCAAGGTCGACCTCGACCGCCTCGTCGCGCTCGATCGCGAGCACCTGTCCAACCTGCAAGACGCCGAAACGCTGAAACACGAACGCAACGTCGCCTCCGACGAGATCGGCCGGCGCAAGAAAGCCGGCGAAGACGCCGGCGCGCTGCACGCCGCCATGAAGGAAACCGCCGCGCGCATCAAGACGCTCGAAGCCCGCAACAAGGAAATCGAAGAGACGCTCGACGCGCTGCTCCTCACGGTTCCCAACCTCCCGCACGAAAGCGTCCCCGACGGCGCCGACAGCACCGCCAACGTGGTCGTGCGCACTAAGGGCGAGGCGGCGAAGCCCTTCGCCGACGTGCTCCCCCACTGGGAGATCGGCGAGAAGCTGGGGATCCTCGACCTCGAAGCGGGCCGCATCGTCTCGGGCCGCGGCTTCGTCGTGTTCCGCGGCGACGGCGCGCGCCTGTGCCGTGCGCTGGTGAACCTGATGCTCGACATGCACATCGAGCAGGGGTACCAGGAGGTGCTGGTCCCGTACCTTGTGCACCGCGCGTCGATGACGGGCACCGGCCAGCTTCCCAAAATGGAAGAGGACATGTACCGCTGCGACACCGACGACCTGTTCTTGATTCCGACCGCCGAGGTCCCGGTCACCAACCTGCACCGGGATTCCACGCTGGAGCGCGACCGGCTGCCCATCAAGTACACCGCCTTCAGCCCGTGCTTTCGGCGCGAGGCCGGGAGCCACGGGGCCGACACGCGCGGGCTCCTGCGCGTCCATCAGTTCGACAAGGTCGAGATGGTGAAGTTCGTCCACCCCGAGGGGTCGTACGACGAGCTGGAGAGTCTGGTGACCGACGCGTGCGCGGTGCTCGATGCGCTCGAGCTCCCGTACCGGGTGGTGGCGCTGTGCGCGGGGGACTTGAGCTTCGCGGCGGCGAAGTGCTACGACCTGGAAGCGTTCGCGCCCGGCGTCGACAAGTGGCTCGAGGTGTCCTCGTGCAGCAACTTCGAGGATTTCCAGGCGCGTCGCGCCGGGATTCGCATGAAGAAAGCCGATGGTGACCGCCACCGATTCGTGCACACCTTGAACGGGTCGGGGCTGGCGCTGCCGCGGGTGGTGGCGTCGATCCTCGAGGTGCACCAGACCCCGACCGGGCGCGTGAAGATTCCACGGCGCCTGTCCGCGTACATGCAGGGCAAGGAGTACCTCGGCTGACGGGTAGCCCGGAGTTCCATGGCGCTCGCGCCCAGCGGCAACATTCGATTCTGGCTGAAGGGGTACCTCTTCCTCGGCGTGGCCGTGCTCACCCTGGCCATGCTGATCTACTCGAACCACCTCATCTCGCGCATGCGGGCGAGCTCGGAGGCGACCAGCCGCCTCTTCTCGCGTTACTTCTCGAGCGTCATCTTCGAGGTCGCGGACGACGGCAGCCTCGCCAACCTGCGCGCCGTGGTACAGGAGAGTGACCTGCCGATCATCATCACGGTGTTCGAGGGCAAGCCCATCCTCTGGCACGGTGTCCCCGTCGACGAGCGCACCGAAGAAGACTTCCAGATGCTGATCAACATGGACGTCAACAATCCCCCGACGCCCAAACTCAAGAAGCTCGTCGAGCTCTACCGCGAGTTCGATCGCACCAATGCGCCCATCCCGATCCGCGCCGTCGGCGCCGACGACCCCACCGGGTGGGTGCACTACGGGCCGTCGCCGCTCCAGCGCGAGCTGCGCTACATGCCGTTCGTCATGCTCGGGATCTTTCTCGTGTTCATGGCGGTCGCGATCCAGGGGCTGCGCACCCTCAAGGTGGCCGAGCAACGATCGATCTGGGTGGGGATGGCGAAGGAAACCGCGCACCAGCTCGGGACGCCGCTCTCGGCGATGCTGGGCTGGGTGCAGATTCTCAAAGACCGCGCCGCCGAGCACGGCTACGACGACATGCGCGCGTCGATCGACGAGATGGAGGTTGACCTGCAGCGGCTCAACAAGGTGACGGAGCGGTTCAGCAAGATCGGCTCGACGCCGGAGCTCGCCGCGGTCGATCTGACCCCGGTTCTCGAACGCACCGTGGCGTATTTCCACAAGCGGCTGCCGAGCCTCAAGGCGAACTCCTCGATCACGCTTCGCGGCGAGGAGATCCCGCCGGTCAACGGCAACGTGGAGCTCCTGGAGTGGGTGTTCGAGAACCTGATCAAGAACGCGCTCGACGCGCTGGGTGAGTCCGGGGGTGAGATCGAGATCACCACGCGCCACGCGGGCGAGCAGCGGGCGGTGGAAGTCACCGTGCGGGACACCGGTCGCGGCATTCCGGGGACCCTGCGCGACCAGATCTTCAACCCTGGATTCACCACCAAGCGCCGCGGGTGGGGGCTGGGACTCGTGCTCGCGCGCCGGATCGTCGAGGAGTACCACGGCGGCGAGATTCGTCTCGTCGAGTCCCGCCCCGGCAAGGGCACGACCTTCCTGGTGCGCCTGCCCGCGGCTTGATCGTCCCTCGTCAGACGCGTATACTTCAGAGGCATCCGGCATTCCGCCGCACGCCGCGTCCGTGTCCGCGAGACCCGACAGCCACGCTCTAATACCAAGATGACCAAACGGATTCTCTGGGTCGACGACGAGATCGAGCTGCTCAAGTCGCACGTCATGTTCTTGCGCGGCAAGGGCTACGACGTCCAGACCGCCACCAACGGGGCGGACGCGTTGAGCCTCGTGCGCGAGGGCAAGTTCGACATCATGCTGCTCGACGAGTCGATGCCCGGGCGCAGCGGGCTCGACGCCCTGGTGGAGATCAAGGAAGCCGACACGGGGCTCCCGGTGGTGATGATCACCAAGAACGAGGAAGAGCGGCTGATGGACAACGCCATCGGCATGAAGATCGACGACTACCTGCTCAAGCCGGTGAGCCCGCTGCAGATCTATTCGGCCTGCAAGCGCATCCTGGACGCCCCCAAGATCCAGGAAGACCGCCTCTCACCCGACTACGTGCGCCAGTTCAGCGAGATCAACGCGCTGGTGCAGGAGAGCACGTGGGACGCGTGGCTCCGCGTCCACCGCAAGCTGTGCCAGTGGGATCGCGAGTTGGACCAGTTCCGCCGCACCGGCCTGAACGCCACCCACGAGGACCAGCGCCTGAATTGCGCCCACCACTTCGGGCAGTTCGTGGAGGCCAACTACCGCGACTGGGTCGCGTCGGCCGATCGCCCGACCATGAGCGTCGACATTTTCCCCAAGTTCATCGCCCCGCACCTGAAGGCGGGGGAGAAGCTGTTCTTCATCCTGGTCGACTGCGTGCGGCTCGACCAGTGGATGGTGATCGAGGAGTTCCTGGGCGAGTACTTCGACGTGCAGTGGGATTTCTACTCGTCGATTCTGCCCACCGCCACGCCGTACTCGCGCAATGCCATTTTCAGCGGACTGTTTCCGGACGAGATCGCCCGCCGCTATCCCGAGAAGTGGCTGGAGCGAAGCAACGAGGAGACCAGCAAGAACAAGTACGAATCCTTCTTTCTGGCCGAGCAGATGAAGCGCGCCAAGCTCGACGAGAGCAAGCTGCGCTACGTGAAGATCTATACCGCGGCCGAGGCGAACGAGACCAAGAAGCGGGTGGCGGGGCTCATGAACACGCCGTTCGTGGCGTTGGTGTTCAATTTCGTCGACATCCTGACCCACGGCCGCAACCAGTCGGAGATTCTGCAGCAGTTACTCCCGGACGAAGCGGCGTTTCGCTCGCTCATGCGCTCGTGGTTCTCGCACTCGGTGCTGCGCGACATCCTGATCGACCTCGCGCGCGCAAAGATCAAGGTGGTGCTCACCACCGACCACGGCTCGATCCTCGGCCGCAAGTCGAGCCTGGTCTACGGCCGGCGCGACACCTCGACCAATCTGCGCTACAAGTTCGGCGACAACCTCAAGACCGACGAACGCCAGGCGATCATCACCCGCCAGCCGGCGGAGTATCGCCTGCCCTCGGAGTCGCGCACGAAGACCTATATCTTCGCGAAAGAGTATTTCTACTTCGTCTATCCGACCAACTTCCGCGACTACGAGAAGGCCTACGACGGCAGCTTCCAGCACGGGGGCGTCTCGCTGGAGGAGATGGTCCTGCCCTGCCTGACCCTCACGCCCCGGTGACGGGGCGTCGGCCATGCCGCGATCGGTTGCATGCACGGTGCGCACCGCCTCGCGCGCGGAGACGGTGCAGTTCGGCACCGCGCTGGGAACGCGCATCCGCCACGGCATGTGCGTCTGCCTCACCGGGCCCCTCGGCGCGGGGAAGACCGCGCTGGTCTCGGGCCTGTGCCGCGGCCTCGGCGTGACCGACCGGGTGGTCAGCCCCACCTTCATCCTGCTCGAGAGATTCGCCGGCCGGCTCCCGGTGGTGCACGTCGACCTGTACCGCCTCGAACACGAACGCGAGCTGGAGGACATCGGCGTGTTCGACACCCTCGGCACCGACGCGGTGCTGCTGGCGGAATGGGGGGAAAGATCTCCCGGCCTGTTGCGCGCGGCCGACATCGTGATCGAGATTGAGCCCGGCGATGGGGACGCGCGCACGCTGGTCGTGTCGGCAACGCCGCCCCTGGCCGCCGACCTCGCGGGGTGCCCGTGGTAACGCTCGCCGTCGATACGTCGCAGGCGGTCGGGAGCGCGGCGCTGGCGGTGGACGGAGCCGTGGCCGGGGTCGGACGGTTCGAGGAGCCGTCGTCGCACCTGGTGGCGCTGGGGCGCACGGTCGAGGACCTGCTGTCGGCCTCCGGCCGCAGTGCCCGGGACGTCGATCGCATCGCGGTCGTGATCGGCCCCGGGAGTTTCACCGGGCTGCGCATCGCGCTCGCGTTCGCGAAGGGACTCCACGCCGCGCTCGGCGTGGAGATGGTGGTGATCGACTCGCTGCGCCTGCTGGCACTGCCGCACCTCGCCGAGGCGCCAGTCGTGTGCGCCATGATCGACGCCCGCCGGGGCGAAGTGTACGCGGCGGTCTACGCATCCGCGCCCGCCGCCGAGACCGACGCGGTCGCTGGCTCGGCCCGCGAGGTCGCGGCCCCGCGCGCCCAGGCGCCGGACGCATTTCTGGATTCACTCGCCGCCGCGCCCGCGCTCTTCGTCGGCACGGGAGCGCTCGCCCACGCGGACCGGATCCGGTCCCGTTTCCCGGTCGCGCGCATCGGCGGCGAGTCCGACTCGTACCCGTCCACGGAGCATTTCGCCGCGATCGCACACCGGATGCACCCGCTCGACCCGGCGTCGATCCGGACGCTGGAACCCCTCTACCTTCGGCCCAGCGGCGCGGAACGCATGCGCCTGCGCCCTCTCGGCCGCTCCGGCGACGACCCGGCTACCGATTCATGACCGACCTCGTGATCGAACCGCTGGACGAGCCGCACCTGGCGCGCGTGCTCGAGATCGAGCGCGAACTGTTTCGAGCGCCGTGGTCGCTCGTCATGTTCCGCCAGGAAGTGGAGGAGAGGTGGCTCTCGCGCTCGTTCGTTGCAGTCTTCGACAACCAGGTCGTCGGCTACGTGATCGCGTGGTTCTTGCGCGGTGAAGTTCACATCCTGAACCTCGGCGTCACCCCGTCGCACCAGCGGCGCGGCATCGCGCGGCGCCTGCTGCGCCACATCCTCGACTTCGCGGAGGAAACCAGCAGCGCGCTGGTCACCCTCGAAGTACGCGTCAGCAACGAGGCGGCCAAGCGCCTGTACGCCTCGATGGGATTCGCGTCCGTAGGGATCCGGCGGCGGTACTATCGCGACAATGACGAGGATGCGCTGGTCATGACCCGCCGCCTCGGGCGCGACCGGCAGGGAGCATGACGATGGGGGCGCGAACGGGCTCTCGGTTGAAGGCGGCGAAGGCGGCGACGCCGGCGAAGCTGGCCGTCGTCGCGGGAAGCGGTATGGGGGCGCTCGCCGACCAGGCGACGGTGGACCGGCGCGTGCCGTTCGCCGACATCGACGGAGTCGGCGCCTGCACGGTGGCCGGTCACGCGGGAGAGGTTCGCGAGGGGACGCTCGACGGCCGGTCGTGCGTGTGGGTGCTGGGCAGGCGGCACGGCTACGAAAGGCAGTCGGCTGCCATGCTGAGACTGGTGGACTGGCTGGCGGCACGGGGTGTCACCCACCTGCTCGTGACCGCCGCCGCCGGGGCGTTGCGTCAATCCCTGTTGCCGGGAGAGATCGTCGTCGCCCGCGACGTGATCGACCGGCAGAACCGCCGGTGGAGCCAGGCGCCGCGCGCGGACCGACCGGAGGCCCGGCTGGCGCTCGACCCGGGGCTGGTCGCCGCGCTGGAGTGCGCCGCGACGCGGGCGGGAGTCGCGTGGCACCGGGGCACGCTGGTCTGCGGCAGCGGCCCGGCCTACGAGACGGCTGCCGAAGTGCGCTACCTCCAGGAAAGTGCGGGGGACGTGGCCACCATGTCGGCCGCGCCCGAGGTGATCGCCGCCAACCGGATCGGGCTGCCCGTGGCGATCGCGGCCCTGGTCACCAACCCCGGCACCGGCATCGCCCCGTCGGTCCTGTCCCACACCGAGGTGCTCGATGTCGGACAGCGGTCGGTCGGGCAGGTGGGGGCCATTGTCCGACAACTGCTTGTGGAATTGTAACTTGAGCCTTGGTCGGTGGCCCGCGCCCGGAATGCTGTTGTGGCCTTCCGGTGGCACCGCTATAGTGGGAGCAATACCCTGACGAAGGACGGTGCTCTCCGAATTGTCGTGGTTCAAGCGGGAGAAGAAGGGCGTCCAGCCCATCCAGAAGAAGCCGGTCCCGGACGGTCTCTGGAAGAAGTGCGACATTTGCGGAGAGATCCTCTACGTCAAGGAACTCGAGAAACGTCTGTGGACGTGCTCGAAGTGCGGCTACCACTTCATGATCTCGACCCAGCAGTACATCGAGATCCTCGCCGATCCGGGTTCTTTCCGTGAAACGCACACCGGCCTCGTCTCGGGCGACCCCCTCGAGTTCAAGGACCTCAAGCGCTACAAGGACCGCATTCGCGAGTACCGGGAGAAGACCGGCATGGAAGACGCGATGGTAACCGGCTTCGCGACCATGAGCGGTCGCGACGTCGTGCTCGGCATCATGGACTTCTCGTACATGGGGGGCAGCATGGGGTCGGTGGTGGGGGAAAAGTTTGCGCGCGCCGCGGACGACGCCATTCTGCGCCGGCGCCCGTTCATCGTGGTATCCCGCTCCGGCGGCGCCCGCATGCAGGAGTCGATCTATTCGCTCATGCAGATGGCGAAGACCAGTGCCATGCTCTCGCGTCTCGACGAAGCGGGACTTCCGTACATCTCGATCATGACCAACCCGACCACGGGGGGCGTGACCGCCAGCTTCGCCAGCCTCGGCGACGTGATTATCGCGGAGCCGAAGGCGCTGATCGGGTTCGCGGGACCGCGGGTCATCCAGCAGACGATCCGCCAGGACCTGCCGGAAGGCTTCCAGCGCAGCGAATTCCTGCTCGAGCACGGCATGATCGACATGATCGTGCCGCGCGACGAGCTGCGCCGCGTGATCGAAGGGCTGCTGGATTTCATGAGCGCGAGAACAGCGGCGTCCGTCACGGAACAGGAAGTGAAGGATGACTCGGAGTCGCCGGCCGTTTCCTGATCCCTCCTCCCCGCTTCCGCCCCACCTCACATTCGTCCTCGGTCTTTCGCCCTCGGCGATGACGCTCGGGCTTGCCAACATGCGCGCCCTCATGGACCGTCTCGACCACCCGGAGCGGCGGTTCCGGTCGGTGCTGGTGGCCGGGACCAACGGCAAGGGGTCGGTCACCGCGATGCTTGCCTCGATCTTGCACCGCCACGGACTCCGCACCGGCCGCTACATCTCCCCGCACGTGTTCAGCGTGGTGGAACGCATCGCGATCGACGGCGAGTTCGTGAGCCTCGCGGAGATGGAGGCCGCCGCCGCGCGCGTCGTGCCGCTCTACGGGGAGATTCCCTTCAGCTACTTCGAGGCCCTGACCGCGATCGCCTTCCTGGTGTTCGCGCAACGAGGCGTCGAGGTGGCGGTGCTCGAGGTGGGCCTCGGCGGCCGCTTCGACGCCACCAACGTGGTCGAGCCCGCGGTCAGTGTCGTGACCAGCATCTCGCTGGACCACCGGCGCATCCTCGGCGACACCGAGGAAGAAATTCTTCGTGAGAAGCTGGGCGTGGCGCGCGCCGGGGTCCCGCTCCTGGTCGGGGCGCTTGCGCCGGAGCTGCGCGCCGTCGTTGACGAACGCGCTGCGCGCACCGGGTTCGAGGTGTTCGGCCCGGCGGAGCTCGGAGACGCGACCGTGGAGGAGGAGTTCCTGGGCGGTGTCCGCGTGCACCTGCGCACGCCGCGCGCCGACTACGGCAGCGCGCGGGTCCGGTTCGGAGGGCGCCACCAGGCGGTCAACGCGCTGCTCGCTACCGGGGCCGCGGAGCGGCTGCTCCCGTCGCTCGAGCGGGCCGTGGAGGGGCTGGAGTCCGCGACTATCGCGGGGCGGTTCGAATGTCTGGCGCGGGGCGACCGCACCTTCGTCCTCGACGTTGCGCACAACGACGCTGCCCTCGTGGCCACCGCGGACCACCTGGCCCGGTTTCGCCCGCGCGAGGAATGCGCGCTCGTGTTCGGGCTGCTCAAGCGCAAGGAGCTCTTCGAGGCGCCGCGTCATCTGCTGAGGGCGGCCGGGTGCCTGTGCCTGGTCGAGCCCGACGCCGAGCCCGGAAGCAACGACGCGGCGTTCCCCCCGCACGAGTTGCTGGCCCGGTACTTCGCTCCGCTCTTGCCCAATGCGGCGACGGACGTCATGCTGTGGAACCGCACGGCCTCCGGCGACGATTCGCTCGCTCGCGCGAAGCGCTGGCTGGACGGTGACGGACGTCGGTTCAAGGTCGTGCTCGCGACCGGGTCGCATCGCGTGGTCGAAGGCTTCGGCGGGCGGATTCTGGCGGACGCAATCGGGAGCGCACGGTGAGTCTCTACCTCGGCGTCGACATCGGTGGGACCAACGTCAAGATCGCGGCGGTATCCGCCGCGGGGCGAGTGCTCGCGCGCGGCGTGATCGAGACCCGCGCCGGGGAGGGGCCGGCCCCCGCGTTCCGCCGGATCCACGACGCGGCGCGAACCCTGGTGGGGAAGGGTCGGCTCGCCGGGGTGGGGATCGGCTGTGCCGGTCTGCTCGATGCGCGCTCGAGGCGCCTCCTCGCCTCGCCCAATCTCCCCGACTGGCAGGGGGCCGCCCTGGAGCGAATCGCGCGGGTGCACTTCGGTGTACCAATTTTGGTCGAGAACGATGCCACCTGCGCCGCGTTCGGAGAATCGTTGGCGCGGGGGCGGGACGGGCGCGACCTGGTGATGATCACGCTGGGCACCGGAGTCGGCGGCGGCCTCGTCAGCGACGGTCGCGTCGTGCGGGGAGCGTCGGGATTCGCCGGCGAGGTCGGTCACATGATCGTCGACCCCAACGGCCCCCGCTGCCGCTGCGGCGCCCGCGGTTGCCTGGAGGCGTACGCGGGCGCGTACGGAATCGCGCGCACCGCGCGCAATGCCCTGCGCCGGCGGGGGAAGAGACGGCTCGCCGTGGGCGGGCGACTTGACGCGCGCGCCGTGTTCGAAGCGGCCCGCCACGGTGACCCGGCCGCGCGCGAGGCGGTGCGCGTGACGGGCGAACACCTGGGCACGGCGATTGCGTCGCTCTTGAACCTGCTCAACCCGTCGATGGTGGTGATCGGGGGCGGCATCGCGGCGTCGTTCGCCGCGCTCTCGCCGCACGTGCGCCGGGCCGTGGAGCGCAGTGCGTTCACCGCCACGGCGCGAGCGGCGAGGATCGAGACGTCGCGGCTGGGCAACGACGCGGCGGTGGTCGGCGCCGCGATGCTCGTGCACGGCGCGCGACCGCGACGACGCCCCGCTGGTTGACTCTGCCCCGCTGACGGCATGCCCATGTCCTCACCGCGACACCGGCCCCACCGATTCGCCGCTGCGCTCGCGGTCTACCTCGCGCTGGCGACCGGCGCGGGGGCGCGCCTCGGCGCCGCCCAGACCAGGCCGGCGGAGCCCGCCGAGCCACCCGGGCCGGACTACTACGACATCACCGGCGATTTCACCTCGCTCAAGAAGATCGACGGCGAAACCGTCCTCGAGCTGCTGCAAAACGTGCGCATCGTGCACGGCGACGTGACGGTCAACGCCGACCGGGCGGTGTCGTTCACCGAGCGGCGTCTCACCCAGCTCACCGGGCACGTTCGTGTGCAGCAGGGGACGCTCGTCATGGCGGGCGAGGAAGGCGAATACCGCCGCGACGAAGACCTGGCCGTGCTCAAGCGCCGCGTCCACATCGTCGACGAAGGCTGGACGGTAGATTGCGACGAAGTGCGCTATTCGCGGCGCACCGGCCAGGCGTGGCTCATCGGAAACGTGGTCGGGCGCGATTCCACCTCGACACTCCGCGCCGACCGCGTGCTGTACGAACGCACCATCGGGCGCGCGGAAGCGTTCGGCTCCGTCGAGCTCTCCAACCGCGAGGAGCGCGTGATCGTGCGCGGGCGCCACGGCATCTACTATCGCGACCGCGGCGAGGGGGTGATCGACCGGGATCCGACGCTCGTCTCCGGCCCCGACGACGACGAGCCGGTCACGGTGGTGAGCGACACCATGCGCGTGTACCCCGACAGCGCGCGCGCGATTGCGTACTACCGGGTCAAGATCATCAAGGGCAACACCATCACCCAGTGCGATTCCGCCATGCTCTACGACGACCAGAAACGGGTAGAGCTCTACGGCCACCCGCTCGCCCGCCAGGACCGCACGACCATGAAGGGTGACCGCATGGTGGCTCACTACGACGCGAAGGAGATCAACCGGATCGACATCCTCGGCGCCGCCGTCATCCGGGACGAGCGTCGTGACTCGCTGGTGGTCGGGCGCGACAGCTGGGTCGCGGGTGACACGATTGCACTCTATCTGCACGACAACAACCTCGACTCGCTGCACGTCGAGGGCAACGCGTCGAGCGAGTACTACCCGTCGACCCCGAACAAGGTGGAGAGCAACTTCATCAACGGGAACCGCATGTTCTTCCGCATGGGGCGCGACGAAATCGAATTCGTGGACGTGTCGGGCAAGGCGGGCGGGACGTACCGGTACCTGAACCTGGGCGCGAACCAGACCGCAGACAGCCTGCGCGCCGTGGGGGACAGCACGCTCGCGTTCATTCCCTTCGCCGCCCACGCCGAGCGCGTGGAGTATTCGGCGGAGCGGATCCAGTACCATGCGCTCACGAAAGACCTGGTGCTGGAGAAGTCGGCCCGGCTCACCTATCACGACAACGAGCTCACCGGCGACGCGATCACCTACCACTCCGCGCTGCAGATCCTCGACGCCACCGGGAGTCCGACGCTCACCGACGCGGGCCAGAAACTCTACGGGCAGCGCATGGACTACGACCTCGAATCGGAGACGGGTCTCGTAACCTCCGGCAGCACCCAGTACGAGCAGGGGTACTACCACGGCGAGAACATGGCGAAGGTGGGGGAGAACGAGCTCAAGGTCTGGAACTCCTGGTATTCGACCTGCGACCTCAAAGAGCCGCACTACCACTTCGCGGCGCGCACCATGAAAGTCTACCCGGACGACAAGGTGTTCAGCGGCCCCATCTGGCTCCACGTTGGCAAGACGCCGATCTTCGTGCTGCCGTTCATGGCCAACTCCATCAGCCGCGGGAGGAAATCGGGGGTGCTGCGTCCGGACTTCGAATTCGGGATCACGAGCGACCGCTCGCGCTTCATCCGTAACGTGGGCTACTACTGGGCCACCAACGACTACACCGACTTCACGTTCGTGGCCGATTTCAACGAGGACAAGTCCTGGCGCCTCCACATCTCCAACCAGTACAAGCTCCGCTACTTGTTCGACGGCGCCATCCAGTATTCCTATTTCCGCGACCTCACCGATCAATCCACCGAGTGGACCTTCGACGGCACGCACCGCCAGACGCTGGGCGAGAAGGCGTCGCTCAACGCGGGTTTGCGCTTCGTCTCGAGCGACGACGCCCCGCAGAGCGTGAACACCATCGACGACGTGAACCGCTACATCGACCGCTCGATCCGTTCCAACGTGAGCCTGCGCAAGAGCTGGGAAACGGCGGGGTTCAGCGCATCCGCCAGCCGCACGCAGAACCTCAACATCGTCGATCCCGACGCGATCAAGGTCCAGATGACGCTGCCGGACGTGACCCTCTCGATCCCGTCGCGCAACCTGTACTTCGGCTCGGACGCGGGCGCTCCCAAGGGGCTTTGGGAAAGCATTCTCAAGAACACGCGCTATTCGCCGTCGCTCTCGGGCAGCCGGCAGAGTACCGAGAAGCTCTACGAGGACTCGGAAACGATCAACGGCCGCGCCGGCCTCGCGCTCAGCAGCCCGCAACGGCTCAAGTTTGTCACCCTGGCGCCGGGGATCAACACGAGCCTGGTTTCGTCGCGATACGACCTCCAGCGCCAGGCGTACGACCGGATCGTGACCTCGGGGACGGTACTCGACACCGTGCCCGTCGCCGCGCTGGACTCCACCTCGACCATCACCCAGTTCACCTGGAACGTCGGCGTGTCCGCCAACACCAACTTCTACGGCACGTTCTACCCGAGCATTGGCCGGTTGCGCGGCATCCGTCACACGCTCACGCCGAGTGTCGCCTATTCGCTGACCCCGGCGCAGCATGGGCGCCCGCGGGCCCAGGGCGTCGGTCTCAACCTGCGCAACGCCTTCGACCTGAAAGTCCTGGATACGTCGAAAGCGGCGCGGGAAGACACGACCAACGCGGGGGAGGAAAAGGTGCGCAAGCTCTCGAGCGTCCTGTTCTGGAACCTCTCCGCCTCCTACCGGCCCGACCTGCCGCTCGACCAGGCGTGGAGCACCGTCAACTCGGCGATCAATTTCGTGTTGATGGGCATGAACGTGTCGCTCAACCACGTGATCGACCCTTACACCTGGGACGTGAACAGCACGAGCGCGACGTCGAGCCTGCGCATCGGGGGAACGCACCCGTTCGGGAAGACGTCGCACGTGGACACGCGCGAGCTCAGCACCGTTGCGGCGGCCGACACCTCCCACGCGAAGCGGAAGGACTTCGCCTCCGGCGGCGTCGACTTCATTCAGACGGGGGACGTGGCGGGCGACCGACCTGCGGGCGACCTCCAGCTCGAGAAGGGGCGGCTGCCGTGGAGCATGTCGCTGGGGCTGAGCTACTCGAAGTCGTCGTCGGGCCAGTCCAGCTCGACCCTGCGCATGGGCTGGGAGGTCAAGCTGACGGACAACTGGCGCATCGACTACTCGACAATCTACGACGTCGAGTCGCGCGAGCAGTCGGGCCAGTACTTCAGCATCGGGCGCGACCTGCACTGCTGGGAAATGAGCTTTTCCCGCCAACTGCTTGGCGATGAGTGGCAGTACTACTTCCGCGTCTCGCTCAAGGCGCATTCCGACTTGTACGGCGAATCGGGAAGCCGCGGCGTCGGGGGCGGTCTCATCGGTCAATTCTAGCTCGGGGCAGCCGCACCCCCGCGGATGGCCCCCGAAATCTCGCGTGGCCACGCCGAGAATGCCCGAATATGTGTTGACACGTTTTTTTTGAGGTCGATAAAGTGCGCATGAGAGTGGGAAGGAGGTGAAACATGAACAAGACTGAATTGATCGAGCGCATCGCGCAAAAGACCGGGCTCACGATGAAAGACGCCAAGAACGTCATCGACGTGATTTTCAGCACCCAGGCCAAGAGCGGCATCATCGCGGGCGAGCTCAAGTCGGGTCGCAAGGTACAGATCACCGGGTTCGGGACGTTCCAGGTCCGCAAGCGCAAGAAGCGGGAGGGACGGAATCCACAGACAGGTGCACCCATCGAGATTCCAGCGACCAAGTTCCCCGCGTTCTCTGCGGGGCGTGCCCTAAAGGACCGCGTCAAGGTGTAGTCTCCTCGACGTGGCTCTGTCGTCGGCAGGCGAAGCGAGCACCGCTTCGCCTGCTGCTTTTTTGTCCGCGAATTATGCGGGTCCTGTCGGCCAACAGCCCACGGCGGGCTCGCCATTCGCGCCTCCGCACTCGGTGGCTCGCCCTTGTGGGCGCCCGTTGGCCGCCACCCGCGTCGTTCCGGATCGGTGCCACCCGCTCGGGTCAACCCCCCCGCCCGTCCACGCCTTGTGGCGTGGCGACGGCGCGTGCTATATTTCTCGACATGCGCTTCCTCGTGGCAAGTTGGGTCGCGTGGTCGGTACTCGCGTCGCCGGGTGCCGCCCAGGCGCCGGAAACCGCGCCCTTCGACGCGACCGTTCGCCTCATCTACGAGAGCGACACGCGCGCGTACTACCGGCCCTGCGGCTGACACAACAACGCCGCTGGCGGGCTCGCCCGGCGGGCGGGTCTCTTGAAGTCGTTGCGGGCGGAGTCGGCGCCGGTGCTGGTGTGCACGGCGGGGGATTTCTACGGGACCGCCGACGTGTACAACGAGTCGAAGTCGCATTTCGTGGCGCGGATGCTGGGCGAACTCGGATACGACGCGATCGGCATCGGCGAGATGGACCTGAATTTCGGCCTGGCCTCGCTGGTCGCAGACGCCCGCCTCTACCGCCTGCCGATCGTGTGCGCGAACCTGCAGGCCAAGAACGATTCCTTGCGCGTGCTCGCCGACGGGCCCGAGTCCCCTGCCGCCAAACAACTGGGAAGCGCGTTTCCTCCGTACCGGATCGTGACGAAGGCCGGCGCCCGTTTCGGGTTCCTGGGGCTGCTGTCGCCGGCGACAAAGACGAACGCGCGCGGAGCATCGGTGGAGTCGTTGACGTATCGGCTCACCGACCCGCTCGAAGCGGCCAAGACGGCGGTGGCCGAGCTGAGGCCGAAGTGCGACGTGCTCATCGTGCTGGGCCACATGGACGAGGACGAAGCCCGGCGGCTGGCGGAGGCGGTGGCCGGCATCGACTTCATCGTGCTCGGACACGACCCGCAGGGAAAGTCTCTCGGTGAGCTGGTTGCCGTGGGCGACACCCGCCTGCTGCGCGCGACCGCGCAAGGGCAGTACATCGGGCAGCTGGATATGAAACTCGGCGGTGATCACCACGTCGCCGAGGTCCACAACCGGCTGCACGTCCTGCAGGCGTCGTACCCGGATGACCCGGATATGGCGAAGAAGCTGGACCAGTTCGACGTGGACAACCGGATGATCCAGAAGGAGCTCTTCGCCAAGGAACAGATGAAGGGCAGCGCCGACGACCCCTTCGCGGCCCGCTACCTCGGGGTCGGGGCCTGCCAGACGTGCCACCTCGAGCAGTTCAACGTGTACACGGGCACCGGCCACGCGCACGCCTACTCCACGCTGGCGTCGGAGTTCGTCCAGCGCGACACCAACTGCGTGGGCTGCCACGTGACCGGCTACGGCGACGCGGGGGGATTCCAGGGTGTGCGGCTTCGCGGCTCGATGGTCGACTTGGTCGACGTCCAGTGCGAGGCGTGCCACGGTCCCGGGGCCGACCATGCGCGCGACGGCTCGTATCGAAAGAGCGCGCGGGAAAGCTGCGTGCGCTGCCACACTCCCAACGACGACCCCGATTTCAACTTTGACAAAGACTGGCCGAAGATCGCCCACTAGCCTCGCGCTCGCGGTGGCTGTCGTGTCGGTGCTTGCGATCGGGTCGGCCCGCGCCGCCGACGCGGAGTCGTTGCTCCTGCCGGGTATCGACATTCGCTCGATCGACTTCGCGGTCGGCACCTGGTGCCGCTACCGGGTCGTCGACGAAGCCCTGGGCCAGGCAGACACGAGCGAGGTCATGCTCGCGATCGTCGGACGGGAGTCCACACCCGACGGGCCCGCGTACTGGCTCGAGATCGAGACGTGTCCGCTGGGCGGCTCCGACGACGACCGCGATTGCTCGCGCGTGCTGGTGGACGACCGCGTGCGCACGATGGCGGCGGGCGACTCGGTCTACCATTTTGTGCGCCGATTCTATATCAAGAAAGGCAACGGGCCGGTCGAGGCGGGTGATCCCCGGGACCTCAAACGGCTCACGGTCGTGTTCCCCGACTCCGGGAGCCTCGTGGGGGTGATGTCGGACATGCGGATAAGAACGGCCGCAGGCGCCATCAATTGCGAGCTCAGCCAGTTCGAGACCGACGAATCGCGTGACGTCCCCGCCGGACGCATCGTCATCCGGCAGCGCCGGGTCGACCGAGTCAAGGTGTGGGTCTCGCTCGTGATTCCCGTGTTCCACCTCGCCCGCTGCGAGATCGAGCGCTTGCGCGAGTCCAAGGCCGTCCCGCCGGTGCGGGGTGTGCCGGATTCCGGGCCGAGGACCTCACGAACCACCAGCGAGATCCTCTCGTACGGCACCGGCGCGAAAGCGCGCATTTCGCCGCCCTGATCCGATGATTTGATTTTGGCCGCGGGGCTGTGCTATAAGATCCCACAGACTCGGCCCGCAACCGGTTTCATCTGACTTCCACGGTTACCCACTGATTCAAGGAGGAGGGCGCCCGCCTGCCGCGCCCGGGACTACCCATGAGCGATCGACTGCGACGCGTCAAGTACGCGGAGAGTGTTCTCGGGACCATCGGCAACACGCCCCTGGTCAGGCTCAACCGCGTTGCCGCCGACGTGAAGTGCACGGTGCTCGCGAAACTCGAGTACTTCAATCCCGGCGGCAGTGTGAAGGATCGCATCGGAATCGTCATGATCGAAGACGAGATCCGCAAGGGAACCCTCAAGCCGGGCGGCACCATCGTCGAATGCACGTCGGGCAACACCGGTCTCGGGCTCGCGCTCGCGGCCTCGATCCTGGGGTTCAAGTGCGTGTTCACGATGCCCGACAAGGTCCCGGTCGAAAAAGAGTACATGCTCAAGGCGTACGGCGCCGAGGTGATCCGCTGCCCGACCAACGTGGCGCCGGAGTCGCCCGAGAGTTACTACTCGGTGGCGAAGCGCCTGGCGGGGGAGCGCCCGAACGCGGTACTTGGCAACCAGTACCAGAACCCGATGAACCCCGAGCGGCACTACCGGTCGGCGGGCCCGGAGATCTGGCGCGATACCGACGGCGAGGTCGACTACCTGGTGGCGGGGATGGGGACCGGCGGGACGATCAGCGGGACCGGCCGCTACCTCAAGGAAATGAAGCCTGCGGTGAAAGTGGTCGGCGCCGACCCCGAGGGGAGTATCCTCACCCATTATTTCTATCACAAGGAATTGACCGAGGCTCGCCAGTATCTGGTCGACGGAATCGGTGAAGACTTTATTCCCGGGACCTGTCAGTTCCAGTACGTCGACGACATGCTGCTGGTGAACGATCGCGAGTCGCTGCTTATGACGAGGCGGCTCGCCCGCGAGGAGGGGATGCTGGTGGGCAGCTCCTCCGGCACGGCGGTGGTAGCGGCGCTGCGAGTGGCGCGCGACCTCGACGCCGACAAGATCGTGGTGGTCTTGATACCGGACACGGGGGAGCGCTACTTGAGCAAGGTCCATTCGGAAACGTGGCTCGCCCAGCACGGTCTGGGCGGCGCGTAGACAGGCGGAGGCATATGGGATTCTCGACCGATTGCGTGCACGCCGGGCAGTCCCCGGACGAAAAAACCGGCGCCGTCATCACCCCGATCTTCCAGACCTCGACCTACCGGCAGGACGGCATCGGCAAACACCGCGGCTACGAATACGCGCGCACCGCCAACCCGACGCGCGAAGCTCTCGAGCGCAACGTCGCCGCGCTGGAGAAAGGGAAGCACGGGATCGCGTATTCGTCGGGGATGGCCGCCATCGACACCGTGCTCCGGCTGTTCGGCCCGGGGAACGAGGTCGTGGTGACCCACAACGTGTACGGCGGCACGTATCGCCTCTTCGAGATGGTGCTGAAGGCGTACGGGCTCTCCTTCAAGTTCATCGACACCGCCGACCTGGCGATGGTGGAGCGCTCGCTGTCGGACCGAACCCGCCTCGTCTTCATCGAGTCACCGACCAACCCGGTGCTTCGCGTCACCGACATCCGCGCGGTGTCGGAGATGGCGCACGCGCGCGGGGCGCGGGTGTGCGTGGACAACACCTTCATGAGTCCCTACCTGCAGAATCCGCTGATTCTGGGCGCCGACCTGGTCACGCACAGCACGACCAAGTACCTGAACGGGCACAGCGACATGGTGGGCGGCATCGTCGTCTTGAACGACGACGCGACCGCGCAGAAGCTCCGCTTTCTGCAGAACGCGGTAGGCGCGGTTCCCGGGCCGATGGACTGCTTTCTGGCGCTGCGCGGGACCAAGACCCTGGCCGTGCGCATGCGGCAGCACGAGGCGAACGCACGGGTCCTCGCCGCGTATCTGGCCCGGCACCCCGGTCTGGAGAAGGTCAATTATCCGGGCCTGCCCGACCACCCGCACCACGAGCTCGCCAAGCGACAGGCGCGCGGCTTCGGCGCAATCATCTCCTTCGAACTGGGGTCGCTCGAGCGCGCCGACCAGGTGCTGCGCGCGGTCAAGCTCTTCACCCTCGCCGAGAGTCTGGGCGGAGTGGAGAGTCTGATCAGCCATCCCGCCACCATGACGCACGGCAGCGTCCCCGACGCCGACAAGGCGAAACTGGGCGTGACTCCGGGGCTGGTGCGGATCTCGGTGGGCATCGAAGACGTCGAAGACCTCCAGGCCGATCTCGAGCAAGCTCTCCGTTAACAATCCGCTGGCACGTCCGTTGGGCGGGCGACATGTCGGGCTCCGCGCTCATGCGCTCGCGCGAACAAGTTGGTACGCGCGACTCGCGAAATCGCGTTTCGCCCGATATATCGCCCCCTCTCGTTAGGGCGGTGTGCACTCTCTCGGACGCCAATCCGCAGTCGCGCCTTTCAACAATCTGCGCGGGAGGACGGCGGCAGAGGGAGTGCACACCGCCCACACAGCGATCGAGTGCATTTCCCACCGACCCTTGCGCGCTCGGGGTATGGTGACTATATTCAGGACGTCGATGTTGCCACACGACAACGTGCTACGAGCTGATCCTCTGCAGTTTTTGCTTGACGCATCTGGCGGTAACGCCTAGGG